>Ga0302208_10000950_pt1 | contig 12976 bp, 10 predicted proteins | sample II_Fen_E2_3_FD_194577 | JGI IMG/M metagenome (GOLD analysis project Ga0302208, IMG submission 194577) | Peat permafrost microbial communities from Stordalen Mire near Abisko, Sweden - II_Fen_E2_3 | ecosystem: Environmental > Terrestrial > Soil > Wetlands > Permafrost | place: Sweden: Abisko...
CTCCTACCATATCGAGTAAGATACCAAATCGGGCAGTATACCCTTTAACGTGAGGGTTTTTTGCCCAGTATTGTGTCCCCAGACACCAGGAGTCTTCTGAATTAGTACTTTTAAAACTTTCGGGAGCTCCGTAATCTTCCGAATCAAAAAATATAATATCAACCCCTACTTCTGGCTGGTTTTTTCCCATTAATCTGGCCATTTCGAGTAGCACTCCTACTCCACTGGCGCCATCATTGGCTGCCATGACCGGTTTTTTGCGGTTACCCGGTATAGGATCCTGATCTGCCCATGGACGTGAATCCCAGTGTGAAAACAACAGAATACGTGCTTCAGCTTTTGAATTAAAAGATCCGATAATATTCGTTGACCGAAGCACTGTTCCATCGAAAGCTGTTAAATCGGCTTTTTGCTCAATGACTTCTGCCCCCAACTTTCTTAACTCAGCGGATAAGTAAGCTGCACATTGGTCATGAGCTGTTGTATTCGGAACGCGTGGACCAAAATTTACTTGTTTTTGAGTATATTTATACGCAGAATCTGATGAAAATTCAGGGATGTTCACTGTTTTCTCTTCTTTTTTGGTGTTTTGGGATGCATGGTTGCAAGCAGAGAGTTGTAAAACTGTAAGCAGGAAGATCAATATTTTTTTCATGTGTATATAAATGAATGACAAAGATACTTATTTATCACGAAAAATCAATTCAAAAAAGCGTTGATTCACTGTTTTTTCATAGGGTTTCATCCCTATCATTTGATCTTTTGACAATATAGATCATAAAATTTCAAAGTATATAAAGGTCAAAAAGGATTACCAGAGACTATGCCAGAATTTACTTTGCCAACTTTAAACAGATTGTCAGAATCAGGCTACATATTCTGGATTCTAAGGATTCAGGCAGTCTATTAAACTCCTTAAAAAATTTACTTAAACCGTCAGTTACACATAAGCTACTCTATTACCACGGGATGAATAAAAAGTACATCAAAAAGAAAATGATTGTTCGCAAAAGCTTTTTAATTTTCAATAAATTAATCAGGTTATTTAAATGGGTGTAACGGATTTATTTTAAAAAAAAGTGGATCATCAAATTTTCTTTTTATATTTGTATTACGAATACATTTCTAACTCAGAACGGTTTTGGATTGGTTTTGGATTGGTTTTGGTTCCGTAGCTATTCCGATATATCAGTCACTTAACAATCACTTATTCGCAATACATTTGCCATATATCAATAAAGGTATATGGCATATATTTTGGAAACAAATGACTGAAATATCAAAACCAAAACCAATTCAAAACCAATCCAAAACCAATCCAAAATCAATTAAAGAATAATAGCAAAATGAATTATAAACTTAACTCCTGGGAATTAGAATCCAAATGGAGTAGAAGTTTTAATATAAAATAATCGATTTACTGAGTTATTGAGTCTTTTTGGTTAGGAGTCTTTGCAGATAATCATAAAAAAAGAATCACAGAATATTATAAAAATACAAATTGTATTTTTCGCAATCTTACTCTTTAAAACTTAAAAGAATCAGCAAAGAACGAACTGTTTTATCCTGAAGTTGAGAAAAAATTAGTTGTGGATGTCTTTTTTTTAGAAAGAAAGATAATTGTGCAATACCTTGGAAAAAGAAAATTGACGGCTTTTAAAAGTAATTATTACATTTGGTCTTGTTCGAAACGTTAATTTGGCGGAATAGCGAGTTGTGGCAAATCATTAAAACAGTTAAAAGATGCTCCAAAATCAATTCAATATCAATAAAACAATAAAATTATTATTTAAAATAAAAAAATTCTATCTGTCTGTGTATGTGTAGTTAAACTACGTGAATAGATTTAAATTACTACATTGAATTATCAAAAAGTTCTAAAAATAGGTTGTAAAACATATTTTAGTTCTTGTAGAACTTCAATTTTACCTGTTTATTTGCATCGTTAACTAAACAACACAATCTTTTTTATACCTTAAAAAAACTAATACCTATCTAGACGTGGGACTTTGTGAAAAGTCCCACGTTTTTTTGTGCCTATTTGTCTGTTTTTATGCACAATTCTCGAAATTTGTGCAAAAACGGTTGCTTATTCAATAAAAACCGTTATTTTTGCGGGTCTTTTTCTTTTCAGCATCCCATTTCACTCCAATTTATACCCACGGGATAAAAAAAGCAAGATTATCGATAAGAAATTAAAATTATCAGTCATATTATATTAATTACAAATTAACAGAAAATGAGTTTTAACATTGTTGTTCTTGCTAAGCAAGTACCCGACACGCGCAATGTAGGGAAAGATGCAATGAAGGCTGATGGTACGGTGAACCGTGCTGCGCTTCCTGCTATTTATAATCCCGAAGATTTGAACGCGTTGGAACAAGCTCTTCGCTTGAAAGGTAAAATTAAAGGTGCTACCGTTCAGATCCTGACGATGGGACCGGCACGTGCTGCCGAAATCATTCGTGAAAGTATGTACCGGGGTGCCGATGGTGGCTGTCTGTTAAGCGGACGCGAGTTTGCAGGTTCAGATACTCTGGCTACTTCTTACGCATTAGCTTGCGCCATCCGGAAGATGGGTAAGGTCGATTTAATCATTTGTGGTCGTCAGGCAATCGATGGAGACACTGCTCAGGTAGGCCCACAGGTAGCCGAGAAATTAGGTTTTCCTCAAATTACTTATGCCGAAGAGATATTAGATCTCTCAGACAACAAAATTACAGTTAAACGCCGCCTTGAACGTGGTATCGAAATAGTGAAAGGTTCATTGCCCATGCTGGTAACGGTAAACGGATCAGCCGCAAACTGCCGTCCCCGTCATGCTAAACTGACATTAAAATACAAACATGCAGCCACTCCTTCCGAGAAACAGGAAGCCGGATCAGACTATACTGACCTGTATGATGCTCATCCTTACTTAAACATTACTGAATGGGGTGTAAATGATATTGAACATGACATTCAGTGGTTGGGCCTGACAGGTTCGCCAACTAAAGTAAAACAAATCGAAAACGTCGTGTTTACTTCGAAAGAAAGCAAACGACTTACGGCTAGTGATTTTGAGATGGAGAGTTTAATGAAAGAATTAATTGCTAACCACACGATAGGATAAGTTAAGATGAATAATATATTTGTATATCTCGAAATTGAAGATGGCATTGTTGGTGATGTCAGTCTGGAACTCCTTACTAAAGGTCGTAGCCTGGCGAAACAATTGAATTGTAAATTAGAAGCGGTTGCTGCCGGTTACAAACTGGACGGTATTGGTGCACAAGTATTCCCTTACGGAGTAGATGTGCTGCACTTATTGGATGACAAACGCATGTCACCCTACACTTCTACACCTCACACTTCATTACTGGTTCATCTGTTTAAAGAAGAAAAGCCACAAATCGCATTGATGGGAGCTACTTCTATCGGACGTGATTTAGGTCCCCGTGTCTCTTCGGCTTTATTTAGCGGTTTAACTGCCGATTGTACTTCCCTTGAAATCGGAAACTACGAAGATAAAAAACAAGGAAAGATTTATGAAAATCTTCTTTATCAAATTCGTCCTGCATTTGGAGGAAACATCGTAGCCACCATTGTGAATCCCGATTGTCGCCCTCAGATGGCAACAGTACGCGAAGGGGTTATGAAAAAAGAAATCAAGGATGCAAAGTTTGTTGGTAAGACTCATAAACTGGAGACTTCAAAATATGTTGCCGATACCGACTTTGTGGTTGAAGTAATAGAACGTCACATGGAGAAATCAAAACTGAACATTAAAGGTTCTCCAATTATTGTTTCGGGAGGTTATGGAGTCGGGAGTGCCGATAATTTCAAACTGTTACACGAACTGGCTGCTGTATTAGGTGGTGAAGTTGGTGCTTCCCGTGCGGCCGTTGATGCAGGTTTTGCAGAACACGAACGTCAAATAGGTCAAACCGGTACAACGGTACGTCCTAAATTATATATTGCCTGCGGTATTTCAGGACAAATCCAACATATTGCCGGCATGCAGGAAAGTGCCATGATTATTGCCATCAACAATGATCCGAAAGCTCCGATTAACCAGATTGCCGACTATGTGATTACCGGAAGTATTGAAGAAGTACTGCCAAAAATGATCAAATTTTATAAAAAGAACTCGAAGTAAAACAAGAAGAAAGAAGCCGGGAGAAACAAGTACGTAGTAAGAAACAGGTAGAAAATTTTGGCTAGCATCAACAATTTTCGAACTGCACTTTTCAACTAACGGCTACCAACTCAAAACTAACGGCTCCATTCATTTAACTATAAAAAACATGAACTTTTATAACGACAATCCCGCAATAAAATTTCAGCTTTCGCATCCATTGATGAAGAAAATAGTTGCCCTCAAGGAGCGCAATTTTGCTGAAAAGGATAAATTTGATTATGCATCGCGTGATTTTGAAGATGCCATTGATAATTATGGTAAAGTACTCGAGATTATCGGAGAGATTGCAGCTGACATTATTGCTCCTAATGCTGAAAGTGTAGATAAAGAAGGACCACAGGTCGAAAACAGTCGTGTTATTTATGCACGTGGGACAAAAGAAAATCACGAAGCCCTTATTCAGGCCGGTGTCTACGGAATAACCCTGCCACGTCAGTATGGCGGATTAAACTTTCCGATTGTAGCCTATGTTATGTCAGGTGAAATGGTATCGCGTGCCGATGCCGGGTTTGCCAACATTTGGGGATTACAGGATTGCGCCGAAACAATTTCAGAATTTGCTTCCGACGAAATAAAGGCTGAATACCTGCCTCGTGTTTGCGAAGGCGAAACCTGTTCAATGGACCTTACTGAACCGGATGCCGGATCAGATTTACAAGCTGTTCAGTTGAAAGCTACTTACAACGAAAAGGACGAAATGTGGTACCTGAACGGTGTAAAACGTTTTATTACCAACGGTGATGCACAAATCAAATTAGTGTTGGCACGTTCGGAAGATGGCACAAGTGATGGCCGGGGCTTATCTTATTTTGTTGCCGACAACAAACATGATCAGACTGTACTGGTACGTCGTATCGAAAACAAACTGGGGATCAAAGGTTCTCCAACCTGCGAACTGGTATTTACCAACACACCAGCCAGATTGGTTGGAACCCGTCGAATGGGACTTATTAAATACGTCATGTCGCTAATGAATGGCGCTCGTTTAGGCATTGGTGCTCAATCGGTCGGACTTTCGGCAGCTGCATACAACGAAGCACTGGCATATGCCCGTGACCGTCGCCAGTTCGGGAAAGCAATTATCGAATTTCCTGCTGTATACGAAATGGTATCGATTATCAAAGCAAAACTGGATGCCTCCCGTACTTTATTATATGAAACAACACGTTTTGTAGATATTTATAAAGCATACGAAGCCATTGAAAACGATCGTAAACTTACGGTTGAAGAAAAAGCCGACTATAAAGAATATTCACGTCTGGCGGATGCGTTGACACCTATGCTTAAAATGTTTACCAGCGAATATGCCAACCAGAATGCATACGACTGTATACAGGTACACGGCGGTTCGGGCTTCATGAAAGATTATGCCTGCGAACGTTTGTACCGTGATGCACGTATCATGACGATTTACGAAGGAACATCACAATTGCAGGTCGTTGCTGCAATACGCCACGTAACCACAGGGAATTACCTGAAACAAATCCGCGATTACGACAAACAAGCGATTAAACCGGAGTATACCTCTTTCCGCAAACGCTTACAGATTATGACTAATTTGTATGCAAATGCTGTAGTACGTGTCAGTGAAGCCAAGAATCAGGAATACCTCGATTTCCAGGCACGCAGGTTGGTAGAAATGGCAGGTCATATCATCATGAGTTACCTGCTCATTATCGATGCATCACGTGATACAGAAGATCTATTCCGCAAATCGGCTGAGATTTACCTGAATTACGGTGAAGTGGAAGTACGCAGACATGCTGCCTTTATCAAGACTTTTCACGCTGAGAATGTCGATATTTACAAAGTAGTTTAAGATTTTTCTTAACTCAACAGACCTAAAAAAGCTCCACGGAATTTTCATTCCGTGGAGCTTTTTTTGTAAGTAATTAATAAATAATAATGAATAATTAATAACTACCAGGACACTGTAATGTAAGCTTTTAGAGATTAACAACCAGATCACTAAATATCTACAATTTCTTATATGCCCATATAGATTCGAGATAATACCGGATTATTCGGTATCGGTACGGAATGGCGAAGCAGGGAATCCCTCCACATTAAATAGATTCACATCCGGAACATTCGACCATCCGTATCTCACGGCAACAGGTTTTTTAATTCCTTTTTCAGATACTACTACCTGATTTCCTTTAATAATAGCTTTAGCTGGTACAAATTTCTTATCTGCTCCGGCAATGGTAAATCCTTTAAGTTCGTCCTTCTGTTTAGCAGTCATCCCTTTGCCGGTGTGGGTGAAGTTTATAAACACTTCCTCATTTTTAATATTGAAGGACCTGTAAACAGGACCTGAATATTCAATTTTTTCTTTGTATGCCAATGCTCTGGCAGCAATCGCGAGCCTTTCACCAACAGGTTGTTTGTGGGAAGGATGGATATTTTCGGCATCACCACAATCGGTCGTAACAATTAATGCCGTATGTGATACTTTTTGACTGACCAGGAACTGCGATTCACGTAATTCAGGGCACATCTCTTTATGAGGAGCTATCTGAACAATCAGGAATGGAATATCGCCCTGATTAAAGTCCTGTCGCCAGTTTGAAATCAGTGTTGCTAAAATAGTTTTATAGAGGGTTGGACGGTCATTATTCGATTCACCCTGATACCACACCACTCCTTTTAAAGCATAGGGCAATAAGGGATAAATCATTCCATTATACAGTCCACTCATGGTTTTGCCTGTTGGTTTCCATGCTGTGGTTGGCTTATTATAATCGGCTACCAGCACCTGAAGTTTCGAATTGTTTTTCAGGGCAGTCTCGCTGGTCCAGTCTTCTGCCGGAGTTCCACCAAAAGCAGAAAAGAGAATACCTACAGGGACTTTCAATTGGAGAAACAGATTTTTAGCAAAGAGGTATCCGACTGCCGAGAAATCGGATACTGTCTGTGGAGAACATACTGTCCACGAGCTTTGAACGTCCGATGTTTTAGAGCCGGAATAATTCAGAGGCACATAATATTCTCTTATAAGCGGATAACTGGCAGCATCTCTTTCTTTTTCCCAATCGGTTATCAACGGCTGTGGGGGGCGTGGTCCCAGCTGCCTTTCCATATTTGATTGTCCGCTGCACAACCAGACTTCTCCGACTAGGATGTCGTTGATAGAAATCGTATTTGTACCCGAAACCGTCAGGGTTAATGGTGTCAACTGATAAGCCATGGGTGATAATCGTATCATCCATTTACCGTTCGTAGCAATCGTCGACACCGCTTGTCCGTTAAAACTTACGGTTACTTTTTCACCCTCGCCGGCCGTTCCCCATACAGGTACTGCAACTCCCTGTTGTACAACCATGTGATTACTGAAAAGGCTGTTCAGGCTCACTTCAGCACGAACCCATACCGAAACTGCCAACAGGCAACAAATCCATATTCTTTTCATTCTTTAAATTAAGTATTTTAACTGGACACTCTCAATCATGTAATAACCCGATTTTTCATGTCAATCTAACATCGAATCACCTGAAATGTTTTCCATGATGAAAATGATTCTTTATTCTTTTATCAGACAATGAACCCTTTGAAATGTTTCAGTTCAATGGGTGCAGATTAATCGGATCAAATTGACGTAAAAAAAGCCTATCAAATAATGATAGGCTTTTCCGATGTTGTGACAAAAGTCAATTAGTATATACTAAATTACTTTTACGTTTACTGCATTCAATCCTTTTTTGCCTTCTTGCAAATCAAATTCTACGGCATCGCCTTCACGAATTTGATCAATTAAACCTGAAATGTGTACAAAATGTTCTTTGCTTGAACCATCTTCGCTGATGAATCCAAATCCTTTAGATTCATTGAAGAATTTAACTGTTCCTTTACTCATTGTAATATTTATTATTTTTTAATGTCCGGTAAAGATAGTGTTATTAAATCATTTATATGCATTTTTTTCCATTTAAATTAATAACATCTGCATTTATTTTTTTTTATCCAACAATAGCACCTTAAAATGCCGGTAAAAAGCGTGATATTTCAGGCTTATTTTCCGGTTATATTATCATAGGATACTAGTTATGTGTAGAATAACTTATTTCTTTCAGGAGAGCATACCAAAACTCATTTGTTTCAATTATTTTTTCAAATATTTGCTCAGCACCGATAAAAGACAAAAAAAGCCTATCAAATAATGATAGACTTTTCCGATGATGTGACAAAAGTCAAATAGTATATACTAAATTACTTTTACATTTACTGCATTCAATCCTTTTTTGCCTTCTTGCAAATCAAATTCTACGGCATCGCCTTCATGAATCTGATCAATTAATCCAGAAATGTGTACAAAGTGTTCTTTTTTTGAACCATCTTCGCTGATGAATCCAAATCCTTTAGATTCATTGAAGAATTTAACTGTTCCTTTACTCATTGTTGATATTTATTATTTTAATGTATAACAAAGATAGAAATATAGATTTATAATTCAAAGTCTTTTTTCTCAAATAAATAAAAAAAACTTATGATTTTTCATCATGGTATTTAATTTCAAAAGCTTAATTTACTAAAATATAGCTTATTTACCGGACTTCTTATTCCCTTCATAATTATAATTTTTTCAAATAAAAAAAAATCTTCCTATTAAGTGATTCATAGTCTGATTCTATATAAATGAATCACCCTTAAGCAAAACAAAATGTCATTTTGCTTTTAATTTCATTCGTGCAATAGTCGTTACAACATTTCTGGGCAAAAATCTTACCGACTGAGCCATCAGATTATTTACTATTCCATGAATGGCGACCGTTTTACCTTCCATCATTTTCGAATATCCAAATTCAGCTACTTCTTTCGAAGTAGCAATTTGATTTCCTTTAAACAAGCTGCTTTTATCCAACGAAGCTGCTGCCTTAAAACCTGTTTCAGTGGCACCGGGGCACAAAGCAGTGACTGTAACTCCCGTCCCTTTTAATTCATTGGCTATTGCCTCCGAGAAACTTAATACAAAAGCTTTTGTTGCAAAATAAACCGACATGGTCGGTCCCGGTTGAAATGCAGCGGTGGAAGCTACATTCAGGATTTTACCGGATTTATTATGAATCATATCAGGCAGGAACAACCGGGTAAGATAGGTCAGGCATATTACATTCACATTGATCATTTCCAGTTGTTTTTCCCAGTTTGTCTCAGCAAACAAACCAAAATCTCCAAACCCGGCATCATTGATCAGATAATCTACTTGTATATTCTGAATCTTTAATTGCTCATAAACCGCTTTCGGAGCTTTCTGATCGGATAAATCTTTTACAATGACATATACCGAAACGCCGAATTGTTTTTCGAGGTCAAATTTCAATGATTCTAATTTATCTTTGCTTCGGGCTACCAATACCAGATTATCACCTTTAGAAGCATGTATTTTAGCGAATTCTTTTCCTAACCCACTCGAAGCACCCGTTATCAATGCAGTTTTATTCATTATAATTCATTTAAAAAAAGTAATTTAGTCTAAATCCAAATATCGTATTAGTAACAAATTTCCATACAAATGGTTTAAATGATCGGTTTATTTTTTATAGATTAACCTTACCCGAGGCAACAGGGTCACAAATAGCAGTAAAATGGCTATCCCCATATACAAGCTTTGCGACCAATGTACTGATTTCATAATTATCATTTCGGTCTGGATCCAGATGATAAGACCTAAACCGGTATAAACACTGTACGACCAGGCCCAATACATATCATTGAACACATTAAAAAATTCGGGCAATCGCCATTTTGGTTTTTTAATCAACGCATACATCAACACGACAGGCAGTATTCCAAGCAGGGTAAAGAGTATAATTCCGGGAATCAGGAAATTGACAAATGGTGAATTCTGAATGATTGAAAGAGGCATACCGATCAATTCACCGGAAGGTGAAATTATCAAAACGCCACCCCCTCCCAGTGCTCCGAATCCTAGAAAGCCCAGGATAAAAATGAGAAAGTTTCTTGTTTTCATTGTTTTTACTGAGTTTAAAAATTGTTCTCTTTTAATTAACACACACCACAGGTTTCCTGAAACAGGTAAATTTTGATGGTTCCGGTTAATTAGAATCGTTTATAATATATGAATTCCGGCATACCATCCTTATCGTTCAATCAAATGAGCATGTAATCCGGAAATGAGTATCGTATTTTGCATACAATTAAATTTCCTCGCCCATCACTTATATGACATTTTATCCCGGGTCCTTTATTGTTTACTTTGTTCTTTTGTCTTTTGTCTTGGCTCTTTGTTCTTTTGTCTTGGCTCTTGGCTCTTCTTACCTCTTACCTCTTACCTCTTACCTTCTTACTTTCTTTCCTCTCGCCTCTCTTCATCCTTCCTCCGGATGATCCGGTGTTTTCAATGTCAACTGATAAAAAGCCGCATCAAGCCATTTTCCGAATTTATACCCCACTTCTTTCAGGATCCCTGTCAAAACAAAGCCTTCTTTCTCATGAAGTTTCATACTCACACTATTGGAGGCATCAATAACACCCATCATGACGTGGAAATCCTGTTCACCGGCTTTCTGTATGATCTCCTTTAACAGGATTTTCCCGATACCCAGTCCCCGACTATCCGGTCGCACATAGACTGAGTGTTCGACAGTATATTTATAAGCCGGCTGGACACGAAACTTTCCATAAGTTGAAAAACCCAACAGGATATTATTCTCATCAAAGGCCCCTACTACCGGATAATTTCCTTTTTGTTTATCAGCATACCACACCAGCATCATATCCATAGTCCGTATTTTATAATCATACAATGCCGTTGAATTGAGTATCGCGTCGTTGTAAATTTCAAGTATTTCAGTCAGTTGTTGTTCTGTACAAAGTCTTAATTCCATATTTTGATTGATTCTATGTTACGTATCCCGCGCTTCGCGTTCCTTGCTCCTTGTTTTTAGTTAATATTATTAATATAAAGGATTGCTAGATCTTTAATGAATTATCTATTAAACTGCAAAAGCTTACATTTTCAGAGTCCCGGCAACTATTAATTATTAATTGTTAATTACTTATCATTATTATCGTTTAATATTTTTTGTTGAATTCATAAACTGGGATGTCTCTTCGTTCCGTTGGGTTGATCTGTAGAATGGTTTATTCGTATATAGTGCTGTTCGAAAGGAGTTATTGAATAATTCATATTCACTTTAATTTCTTTAAATATTGCCTCACCAGCTTAAGTGTTTCAACTTCCGCTTCCTTACGGGGAGTATGACCTGCCCCGGGAATTTCGGAAATAGTTACATCACCCTTGATTTCTTTTTTCAGGACATTGAGCTGTTCAACGCTTCCGAATTCGTCATTTTCTCCCTGAAAAGCGAGCACCGGGCATGTTATTTTTTGCAGCAATGGTACAATGGTCCAATGTGCAAAATAATCGCTGAGCCATGTTTCATGCCAGCGTCTAAAAAGTTCCGTCGTCTTAGCTCCGTGATACTTTTCCAGACTGGCAAGTAACCCGTTTCCTTTCGCCCGTTCACGGGTGTCGAGTACAGCCGCCTTGCCCGAATCCTCAATAAAACTGTGTGCTCCTTCGAGTATCAGCCCTTTAATTCTCCCGGGGCAAAAAGCAGCTGCCAGCAAGGCAATGGTAGCTCCATCGCTGTGTCCGTAAATAACAGCCTGTTGTATCCCACAATAATCGAGAACATCCATCAATTCACGGGCTTCATCATGCAGGTAAAATTCATTGCGTTGCTTTACGGCAAAAGGGGACGATTGTCCGTACCCCCGGCGGTCATACAAAAGTCCGTTTAAGCCACACGATTTCAAAACCTTTTCGGGGAAATCACCCCATAGCTCAGTACACCCCCACGAATCATGAAGGAATAAGAGAACAGGCCTGTTTTCCTGATTCGGCGAGCCGATGAGTTGCTTAACAAACAGCTGGTATCCATCTCGTTGCATGAAAGATATTTTCATATAATTATGTTAATTTACAAAAGGCAAATATAGGGAAAAAATATCAATTAGAAGATTTTGAAGTACAAAACAACAGTTTTCATCATTATGAGTTATCTTTGTAGAAAGATTTTAATACGAAAATTATGAAAAAAATTGTAGTGCTTACAGGTGCCGGTATGAGTGCAGAGAGTGGCATCAGTACTTTCCGTGACTCAGGGGGTCTATGGGAAAAATATAAGATTGATGATGTGGCAACCCCAAACGGCTGGCGTAGGAATCAGGCGTTGGTGCTTGATTTTTACAACCAACGACGCAGGCAGCTGCTCGACAGTAAACCCAATGCAGGACATTTTGCACTTGCCGGACTTGAGAAAAAATATGAGATACAAATTATAACTCAGAATGTAGACAATTTGCACGAACGGGCCGGAAGCACCCTTGTCGTACATCTTCACGGCGAATTAATGAAAGTACGTTCAACGGGTCCCGGTGAAGAAGTATTTGATGTTAATCCGTCCCATCCTGAAATCAATGTTGGTGACAAGTGTCCCAAAGGTTATCAACTCCGTCCGCACATTGTGTGGTTCGGTGAAGCAGTTCCTGAAATTGAGAAAGCAGAACATATGACGTCCGATGCCGATATTTTTTTAATAATCGGTACTTCTATGCAGGTCTACCCCGCTGCCGGGTTAATCAACAATGTAAAACCGGGTGTTCCGATTTTCCTGATTGATCCGCATGAAGTAAATCACTTGCAGAACAACATTACAGTTATTCAAAAAGGAGCTTCGGAAGGAATGAAGGACTTTGAGAAAATACTGTTGACTCTGTAAACCGAAACATACTCTATGGTTCAGGTACCATTACAATTGATATATTAAT
>Ga0302208_10000951_pt1 | contig 12964 bp, 10 predicted proteins | sample II_Fen_E2_3_FD_194577 | JGI IMG/M metagenome (GOLD analysis project Ga0302208, IMG submission 194577) | Peat permafrost microbial communities from Stordalen Mire near Abisko, Sweden - II_Fen_E2_3 | ecosystem: Environmental > Terrestrial > Soil > Wetlands > Permafrost | place: Sweden: Abisko...
GTTTCCCACTTTAAGGCTGAAAACGAAGAAGAAGGAATGATGCTTATCCGCAAATTACTTTCTTACTTGCCTTCCAATAACCTGGAAGAACCACCATTGTTTGAAAATACAGATCCTATCGTTCGTTTGGATGATAAACTAAATTCTATCGTTCCGGATAATCCCAACATGCCGTACGATATGAAGGATATTATCCACGGTATTGTAGATAATGATGAATTTCTGGAAGTTCATCAACACTACGCACGTAACATTATTGTTGGATTTGCACGTTTCAATGGTGCTCCTACAGGAATTGTTGCTAATCAGCCTAATTTTCTTGCAGGAGTTCTTGACTGTGATGCATCCCGTAAAGCAGCCCGTTTTGTACGTTTCTGCGATGCCTTCAACATTCCGGTATTGACTTTAGTTGATGTACCCGGATTCCTTCCTGGATCAGGTCAGGAATATGCAGGTATCATTACACACGGTGCTAAACTGATGTTTGCTTATGGTGAAGCAACTGTACCTAAAGTAACGGTAACTATTCGTAAGTCCTATGGTGGGGCCCATGACGTAATGAGTTGCAAACAATTGAGAGGTGACTTCAACTATGCATGGCCAACAGCGGAAATAGCCGTAATGGGTGCTGCAGGAGCAATTGAAGTACTGGAAGGTCGTGCGATATCAGCTATTACTGATCCGGAAGGAAAAGCTGCTTTTATCAGTGAAAAAGTAAATGAATATAAAGAGAAATTTGCTAATCCATATCAGGCAGCTTCTTATGGTTATATTGACGATATTATTGAACCAAGGAATACCCGTTTTCGTGTCATACGTGCCTTCCAGGCATTGGAAACCAAGAAAGTGGTGAATCCACCAAAGAAACATAGTAACATACCTTTATAATCAGCCTTATGATATTTGAAAAACTTTTTGGTAAAAAAACCAAGCAGACTTCAACAAGCAAGGATAAAGGAGAAATCCCATCAGCCGATGTTGTTGCCATTGCAATGGCTTTACATTTGTTTTATGACGAGGTTCACGATGATGAAAGTAATGTCATTACTATCAAACGTATCGAAAGACGCTATTCACCGTGGAGTTCAAAAATTTATGGTACAAACAATAATATCAGATAAAAAATTATGAAGAAATTCAAATTTACAATAGATGGGGCTTCATATAGTGTGAATGTCAAATCAATAGAAGGTAACAAAGCTGAGATTGAAGTGAATGGAAAAAACTATGCAGTAGGATTGGAACAAGAAGTAAATACATTGAAAACACCAATTTTAGTACGCAAAGATGTCCAATCTAATCCTGGTGAAAATGTTATTGCCAGGAAAGCAGCACCAGCGCCTCCTTCGAATAAGCCAAGTGCCAATACTATAAAAGCACCCCTTCCGGGAAGCATAATCCGTATAGTCGCAAAAGTAGGTGATACGGTGAAAGAAGGTGATTTAATACTGGTCATGGAATCGATGAAAATGGAAAATAATATCCTGTCTGAAAAGAATGGTGTTATAAAAGCCTTCAAAGTTGATGCCGGGGATGCGGTTATGCAAGATGATATTTTATTGGAACTTGAATAATAGATGTTCTGACAGAATTTAAATATAAAAAGGTCCATCGATTAATCGATGGACCTTTTTATATTTTAGAATATCTAAACTTATACTTTCTTATAGCAATAACAGGATCAGGATAATCAACAGGATCCCTCCTCCTCCAACAAAAACAACACCACCACGGTGATGATGCCTGGGTCCATCATTACTATACCGTTCACGATCCCTGTCATATCTTCCCTGTTCATTTTGAATCATATGAACTTCTTCACGTAATTCTTTCTTTTCGGCAGGAGTCAGTTCAGACATATCCATTGCCTTGATTTCTTCCAGTCTGGCAATATTCGCATTTGATTCAGCCACTTCGGCTGCCTCTGAAACATTCACAGCATTCACATCGGTTGATACACTGGCTTTAGTTGCTTCAGTTGAACTTGTATTCGATATACCTGTTGTTGAAGTTTCAGCCTTTAATTGGTTTGGATTAAATGACAACAAAGCAATTGCAGTCATTATACAGAATGTTAGCTTTTTCATTTTTCTAAGTTTATTTGTGAATTTGTTTTCACGTTGCAAAGTTCGCTGGTTTTGCGAACCAATGCGTTACATAATTTTTTTTTAATGTTACAACATTCACACATAAGCTTCTTTACATTGAAGATCAAAACGAAAAAAGCAAGGTGTCATTTATTGAATGACACCTTGCTATATTTAGATTCTAAAATTTATTTATTTATAAATCAGAAACCAGTTGTTTCAGCCTTGTTTCAGCTAATTTAAGGTTGTAACGGAAATTTATCAAGCGTGTATTCGATTGAACAAAATCTTCCTGAGCAATGTGAACTTCCAGTGAAGTGGTTTGTCCCAGGCGTAGGCGTTCTAAACTGATTTTTATATTTTCTAAAGCAAGTTCATTGTTTTCAGTTTCTATTTGCAATAACCGTTGTTGATTTTCATAATCAATCAGTGTATTATCCAATAAATTATTTACTTGTAATTTGATGTTTTGAAGATCATATACGGCTGATTGAGTTTGAATTTTTGCAACTGCCACTTTCCGTTTGTTTTCACCGGCACTGAATAGCGGTATCACAACTGAACCACCTACCTGAGGTCCAACAGAACGGGTTTGCGAAATTGTAGTATTTGGATTGGTAGATTGTGAAAAATAATACCCTGCCCGAAAGTCTACATAAGGGAGGTATCCGCTCTTGTATTCTTTAGTGGCTAAACCGGCAATATCAATCTGTTTTTGAAACGATAAAATGCTGGTATTTGATGAATTCAATTTCTTCACCAAATCAGTTCTATTAGGCGTATAATCTAATGGGATTGAATCCTGAATGGCGAAAACAGAATCCTTTGACTGACCTAACAACAGATTCAAGGTCTTTTCTGCTTCAATGATGATATATTCTTGGTTGATCTGATTCTCCAGGATTACATTCATATCAATTTTTGCTTGTAATAAATCAGTCTTTAACAATGATCCGGCATTAAATCCTGCCTGAGCAATGATTACCCTGTCTTTGTTATAATTTAAAGCGACTTGTATAGATTTAAGTTGCTGATGTTGTCTGACTACATCGTAGTAGGCTGAAACGACATTAAACAATGTTTGAAGTACTTTATCTTTATACAGGATTTCACCCAAGGACTCAATTTCATTCAATTTGGATTTGGTAACAAACATCTTACCACCATCGAATAATTTCCAGGATAGTTGAGCTCCAGCTGTCAGAATTGTAGAATTCGCCGAAGGAAAATTAGCAGAACTTCCATCTGGATATTTTTGATAGGTATTGTTTCTGCTATAGTCAGCGGAACCACTTATAGCCACAGTAGGTAACATCCCTGCGTTACCAGGGGTGTTATTTACTGTTGCAATAGAAGCATCATTCCTAGAAACTAATATATCGAAGTTGTTTTTTAATGAAATCCTGATGGCATCGTCCAGATTCAAAGCTTTTTGTGCATTAACACTGGATAACGAAAGTAGTATGCATACAAATACTAGTAGTAATTGTTTCTTGTTTTTAGGGTTGTTCATTGTTGTTCTTTTTTTTATTTTTGCTTGACAAAACGATATACATAACCGGAATAACAAACAAAGTAAGCATTAAGGAGAAGAATAAGCCACCCACAACCACAATACCCAATGGGATCCTGCTGGATGCACCCGAGCCAAGAGCAAATGCAATTGGTAAAGCTCCGAATATAGTGGCCAGGGAAGTCATTAAAATTGGCCTGAATCGAGCAGAGGCTGATTCAAAGGCAGCCACTCGTTTATTCATACCCACTTCCCTTTTTTGATTGGCAAATTCTACTATTAAAATACCATTCTTGGTTACAATCCCAATAAGCAATATCATACCGATTTCGGAGAATATGTTCAATGTTTGCCCGAAGATCCAGAGGGAAAGCATTGCCCCGGCAATTGCCATTGGTACCGTTATCATAATGATAAACGGATCCCTGAAACTTTCAAACTGTGCAGCCAGAATCAGATAAATCAACAGGAGTGCCAGAATTAAGGCAAAAGAGATATTAGAGTTACTTTCAGCAAAATCCCTGGAAGGACCAGCAAGTGCAGTCGTAAAAGTAGGATCCAGGAGTTTTGTTGCAATTCTCTGCATTTCTGTTATTCCTTCCCCCAGTGTTTTACCTTCCGCCAGATTTGCAGATACTGTTGCCGATTTATACCGGTTAAAGTGATATAATATCGGTGGATTACTGTTTTCCTGAATGTCAACCAGGTTATCCAACTGTATCATATTCCCGGTATTGGACCGCACATATAAGGATGACAAATTGGATGTTGAGTTCCTATCCTGACGTGCAACCTGTCCTATTACATAATATTGTCTGTTATTTCGGAGAAAATACCCATAACGGCTTCCACTGTAGGCTAAATCCAAAGCATCTGAAACGTCTTTTTCATTTATACCAAGGCTGTTAGCTTTTAACCTGTTGACTTTGATGTTTAACTCCGGTTTGTTGAATTTTAAATCGACATCGATATTGCTGAAAACAGGACTGTTTTGTGCTTCATCTAGAAATTTAGGGAGTATTTTTTGGATCTTATCAAAATCAAGGTTCTGTAAAACAAATTGGACCGGTAGTCCCCTGGAGTTAGAAGTTGTGATGGTTGGTTCCTGACTTGCAATAACTCGGGCATCCGGTATAGAATCATAAATTTTAGACAGCTTTTTATACATGTCCTGTTGCGAAATCTTACGCTCGCTTGGATCTGACAGAAAAGTCATTACGCTGCCGGTATTGACACTGGAACTGGATCCTCCACCATACCGCGCCAAGGTAAATTTTGCATTCTGCCCCAGATCACTATTGATTTTAGCGACCTTATCTATAATTTCTTTTGTGGTGGAATACTCCGTACCCTCGGGGGCTGTAATACTTGTTCTGATATAACTATGGTCTTCCAAAGGTGCCAACTCTGATTTTAAGGTTTTAGAAATACCAAATATCAGGAAAATACAAAAACCAATAATGGCAAAGGAAATCCATTTGTTCTGTATAAAATAGGCCAGAATTCGTCTGTATTTCTTTTCCATTCCTAGAAAGAACGGTTCGGATGCTACATAAAATTTCGAATGGTGTGTCCCTGAACCACCCAGGAATACATTTAGTACAGGAGTTAATGTCAGGGAAACCAGTGCAGAAATTAAAACTGCACTTGCCACAACTATACCAAATTCACGGAATAACCTACCTGTAAAACCTTGCAAGAAGATAACGGGAATAAATACAATAGCCAGCGTAAGTGAAGTAGAAACAACAGCAAAGAATATTTCACGGGTTCCTTCCATGGCAGCCTGAAATTTATTCATGCCTTTCTCGATCCGTTTAAATATATTCTCTGTAACTACAATTCCATCATCTACCACCAGTCCCGTTGCCAGGACTATTCCCAGGAGTGATAGCACGTTCACCGAGAAGCCGAAAAGGTACATAACAAAAAAGGTTCCCACAAGGGATACTGGAATATCTATAAGCGGGCGTAAGGCAATAATCCAGTTTCTGAAAAACAAGAATATAATCACTACAACCAGAAAAATTGCAATAAGCAGGGTCTCTAACACATCAGTAACCGATTGCCGGACAAATATCGATTTATCCCGACCTACATTTAGTTCCATACCTTTTGGCAGGTTCTTATTGATCTGGTCCAGCCGCTTATAGAATTCATCGGCAATCTGTATATCATTTGCTCCAGGTAAGGGTATCAAAGCTAACATAACTCCGGTAGTACCATTAATGGTAGATCCTGATTCTTCATTCTGGGGACCTAAAACTGCTTCGCCAATATCATTCAACCGGACTATCTGGTTCTCTGATTGTTTTACAATCAGATTATTGAAATCTTCTTCGGTCACTAACCTTCCTGAAGTTTTAACGGTCAGTTCTGTTGCAGTCCCCCTTATCTTTCCTCCGGGCATTTCAACATTTTCCTTGCTAAGGGCGGCACTGATATCAGCTGCCGTCAGGTTATAGGCTGTCATTTTACCCGGATCGAGCCACAAACGCATGGATGGCTTCTGTTGCCCGTAAATAGACACAGAGCTGACACCCGGAATTGTTTGTAATTTTTCAAGCAAAACATTCTCGGCATAATCGCTCAGTTCAATGCCATTCATGGTAGTGCTTTGTGCAGTCAACATGATGATCGGATCACCATTGGCATCAGCCTTAGTGACAATAGGAGGCGAATCGATATCCAGAGGCAAACTTCTCATCGCTTGAGAGGTTTTATCACGTACATCGTTGGCTGCCTTTTCCAAATCTGCTCCAAGATCGAATTCCACGGTAATGGTACTCTGGCCAGTGGCTGATTGGGATGAAATGGATTTTACTCCTTCAATCCCATTAATATTTTTTTCTAAAGGCTCTGTAATCTGCGATTCAATGATCTCAGCATTGGCTCCGGTATAACTGGTTTGAACTGTTATCACTGGAGGATCTATTGCCGGATAAAGTCGTATGCCAAGAAAGCTAAAGCCTACCACTCCCATTAGAATGATGATAAGACTTAGTACAATTGAACCTATCGGTCGTTTAAGTGCTATATCTGATATTGTCATAGTTGATTTGTTACTGAAGAGTATTTGATTTTTGAGCCTTCTTTAAGGAACAACAGGCCTGTTGTAATAATAGTATCGCCGGGTTGAACGCCTTTTGTAATCTCTATGTTTGATGCATTCCGAATACCGGTAATCACCGTTACAAAGTGTGCTTTACCATCTTTGGCAACAATTATGCTTTTACTTAGTTCCTGTGGAATGATGGCCTGGGTAGGTATCAACAGTGCATTCTTATTTTCACTCAGACGAAGCAACACATTCGTAAATGCTCCCGGAAGCAATTGATTTGATTTGCTGGTTACTAAGGCTCTAACTTTCAGGTTTCTGGTCGAAGCGTCAATGCCTTGCTCGGTGGCAATTACCGTAGCATCAAATGGAGTGTCATTATTATACATCGTGAATTTCACTTTCATACCGGTTTTAATTGAAGAACCGTATTTCTCAGGAACCCTGAAATCAAGTTTAATCTTATTCCCTGTACGAATGGTGGAGAGTAATGTGGAGGGTGTGACAATAGCTCCTACACTGATATTCCTCAATCCAATGATTCCATCGAAAGGTGCCAGCACTTCGGTTTTTCGGATCAACGTTTTCTGAACTTCAATATCAGCCTTGATAGAATTTAAAAGTAGAATGGTCTGATCATAATCATTCTGGCTAATCCCGCTGACTTTCAACAATTCCGATTGCCTTTTAAAAATCTGTTGTTGTATTGCCAGTTGCGATTGTTGTTTCTTCAAGGTTGCCTGAAGATCTTCATCAAAAAGCTTCACTAAAAGAGTTCCTCTTTTAACGAATTTTCCTTCCGGAAGATTGATTTTTACTATCCTTCCGGCTACTTCATTCTGTAGGGTTACTTCTTCAAAGGCCTCTAATGAACCTGAAACAGATATTTCATTGATAAGCAACGAAGGTCCCAGGACGTATGCATCTACTTTCTTTTGTAGTTTTTCTTTGGAATCCTCTCTCTTCGATTTCTCTTTCGATGAATTAAAACCTACTTTCCAAAAGAAAGCAAGCAGCAAAATAATAAATACTCCAATCCAGATGGTTGATTTCTTTTTCATTTGAAAGAATGGCTTTTTAGTTATTATAAAGATTTGATTCAATTATTACAAGCATTGAATATAATACGTTTTTTTGGTTCTCTGTGAATCCTTTTAAGGAAACTGCCGAAAGTTCCTGAAATGCTTTTTTAATGTCCGGTATCACCATTTTTGCTTTTTCGGTGATCACTAATTCATATTTTCGCTTGTCTGTTTTATTTGGTAATCTATTGACATACCCATTCTGGGAAAGATAATCGATAATTCGCACTACCTGAACTTTATCACACAATAATTCGTGCGCAAGTTCCTGTTGTGTAATCCCATTCCCTGCTTCTATCAGTAACAAAGGGTAAAATGAACGATCAATATCAAGATGGGATAAGATCTGTTGAAGAGTGTCCTGTGACATCTTGCTGATCTTTCCCATGATTCTTTCTACCGGTTCTTTCATAAGGTTATAAGATGCTTTAAACATTAAAAGGTTTAATTCAGGTTACAAAATTACTGTTTTTTATTATAGTTATCAATGTTATCTATTATTTGTGCAGATTTAATCATTATTATTAAACATTTTAGACCGTTTTTTCATTTCATGTGAATGTTGTATGAATATTTATCTGCTTAAAGAGAATATAATAGTTTCGTTTATTTCAGAGCCTGTTCATTTTCAAATTTATCAACTGTTTATTTGTCATTTCTTAATTGTTTTCCTTATTTTTGTAAAATCTAAACCAAAACCTCCCTTTTATGGAAAATATATCCCCTTACTATCAGTTAGCCCACGATTTTGCCTTGTATACAAACCGGAGCATTTTCCTGACTGGTAAAGCAGGTACCGGAAAAACTACTTTTCTGCATAAACTAAAAAAAGAAACCAAAAAACAAATAGCTGTTGTTGCTCCAACCGGCGTAGCTGCAATCAATGCGGGTGGAACCACCATGCATTCATTTTTCCAGTTGCCATTCAATCCCTTTATCCCAACGGTAGAAGGCCGAAAGAACCTGATTGAGAAGATGAAGATGCAGGGCAATCGCCGGAAAGTACTTCAAGAATTGGAATTGCTGGTAATTGATGAAATAAGCATGGTACGGGCTGATGTTCTGGATGCGGTGGATACGATCCTGCGGCATGTGCGTTACCGGAATAACGAACCCTTTGGTGGCGTCCAGCTGATATTTATAGGGGATATGTTCCAGCTTTCACCTGTTGCCTCGGATGAAGAATGGAGGTTGCTGTCACAGTACTATACCAGCCCGTATTTCTTCCATAGCCAGGCGATTCAGCAACAACAACCCGTATATATAGAGTTAGATAAAATCTTCAGGCAAACTAACGGCGATTTTATCAGAGTTTTAAACGAAGTACGCAATAATTGCTTGTCCGATTCAGGGTTGAAGCTTTTACAAAGCAGGTATAATCCTTTGTTTGTTCCTCCACATGATGATACGTATATAACGTTAACCACTCACAATTACAAAGCTGATCAGATCAATGCGGAAGAACTGGCTAAAGTACCGGGTAAAATATACTCTTTCGATGCCGAAATACAGGGTGAATATCCTGAGAAAAGTTATCCTACAGAGAAAATACTGGATCTTAAGATCGGGGCTAAGGTGATGTTCCTGAAGAATGATACTGAAACACCACGAAGGTTCTTTAACGGTAAGATCGGTGTAGTGAAAAGCATTGGGCAGGATACAATAAACATTAAATGTCCCGATGATGCTGATACCATAGAACTGGGGAAAGGGGTATGGGAAAATATAAGGTATTCAACCAATCAAACTACCAAACAAATAGAGGAAGAGGAATTGGGAAAATTCATCCAATACCCGTTACGCCTGGCTTGGGCTATTACCATTCATAAGAGCCAGGGTTTGACCTTTGATAAGGCTGTGATTGATGCAGGTGCTGCATTTGCACCGGGTCAGGTCTATGTGGCATTAAGCCGATGCCGCTCGTTGGATGGTTTGATATTGCTGAGTAAAATCAATCCCTCCAGCATTCAAAACGACAGACAGATTGTCGAACACGAACGTAATAAACTACCCATTGAAGAACTTGAACATCAACTGGATGAATCACGCAATCTGTATCGTAACTTTATCCTTATACAGCTGTTTGATTTTTTGAACGTCGTTGGTCAGGCTTCCCGTTTATTGCATGAAACGACAGAAGCTAAATCTTCCTTTAACGAAGAAACTTTGCCTTATCTAACTGACATACTTCGCCAAACACAATCCTTACAGGAAATTGCATTGAAGTTTCAACATCAGCTTCAGGGAATCCTGGATAAACGTCCGGTGTCCGAAGAGTATTTGCAGGAAAGATTCACAGCTGCTGTCGACTTTTTCAGCACTAAAATGAATAACCTGCAGGAAACCTTGCGTCAATCGCCTGCAAATACCGATAGCAAACTCCATGCTTCCGATTATAACGATGGAATTAAAATGATTTTTTCCAATATATCGCAAAAAAGCTTTCTGATGAATGGTTTGAGAATGAAGTTTACGGTGGAAGATTTTTTCATTCTGAAAAATACCTTTATGGTACCTGATTTTAGCGTAAATGCCTATGCCAAGAATGCTTCCACCAAGCCGTTGGAAACAAGGCAACCCAAGTTATATTTCGAATTGATGCAGCTTCGCAATAAGCTCTGTGAGCCTCATGACTTGCCAATCTATCTGGTGGCAGGAAGCAAGACCCTGAATGAAATGTCTGACTTCTTGCCGCAGAATGAAAAAGAGCTCCTCCAGATAAGCGGTTTTGGCCCTGCTAAAGTAGAAAAGTACGGACCTCCTTTTTTAGAAGTAATCCTTGCTTACAGCAAAGCTCATAACCTCCAGTCGTTAATGCACGAGAAAGTAAATACTAAGAAAGAAAAAACGGAAAAGAAACCCGTTGGTGAAACTATGCGTACTACCCTGACTATGTACAACCAGGGAAAAACCATTGATGAAATAGCCTTCACCCGCAATTTGAACCAATCAACGATTATTGGTCATCTGGATAAATTTATTGTGAGCCGGGAGCTCGATATTAATGAGTTCATTACCCCCGAAAAGCGTGAGAAAGCATCTGATTTGATTCATAAAGGTTCTGATACAGGTTCGATTTATGAAATGTTGAGTGCCTTTTTAAATTATACGGAAGTGAAAATGTATATGGCCTGGTTGAGAAGTGGGAATAAATAAATATCCTAAATACTTTCTATGAAAAACTATCTCTTTAATGTGATAAAATTAACCGGATTGTATATTCGTTTTTTATTCAAACTGAATGACCAACGAAAGTTTATGAAAAACACCTTATTAATCGATATCCGGGAAAGCAAAGCTACGAATGATTTAAGCCTGAGCACACAGGATTATACTAAAATTTCAACCTATTATGGATATGCGGTGCCGGTAATTTTTGGCGAATCATTTTGTCTGCTAAAGAGCCTTGAAATGACAGAAAGGGAAAGAATGGCTTTGACCTATTTAGGGGGGTTAACAGGATTATTCGATGATTTATTCGATAAAAAGGAGATTTCCGAAACCTATATCAAAGAATTAATCGAAAATCCAGACTCTAATTCAGTACAGAACTCCTATGAAAAATTAATTCTCAAATTCTATAGTATAGCCTTAGGGAATATAAATCATCCCGAATTAATAAATCACTTCTTAAATGTATATAACGCTCAGGTTGAAAGTAAAAGGCAAAAGAGTGTAGCGATTGATGATCTTGAAATTTATAATATTACGTTGAATAAAGGTGGAGTCTCCACTTTGCTTTTCAGAAGTATCTTTAATGAGAATTTGAATGAACAGGAAAAGCAGATGATATTTAAACTGGGTGGCCTTTTTCAATTGGAAAACGATATCTTCGATGTATACAAGGATCTTCAGGAGGGGATTAAAACATTGGTCACCACAGAGAATAATATAAAAAATCTGCGACATACATATATTGCTTTGCTGGATGAGGTTTTTAATTCAGTTCAGCAAACCAATTACCTAACCACCGGCAAAGCAACTTTTAAACAAATTGTCTATTTGGTTTTCTGCAGGGGCTTAGTGTGTCTTGACATGTTGGAGAAGAACCAGAAAAAGTCTGGGAATGTATTTGATATCGCAAAATATAAAAGAAATGAACTGATTTGTGATATGCAAAAACCAATGAATATCCTTAAATCCATTCATTACTTTTCAAAATACAATTTTGATAGTAGAAGGTAAACCAGGACTGGTTCCTACTGCATTTTTGTTTATTTTATCAAACAAATGATGGGTAATCCCGTGGATTGTGCAGTGCGTTTTTATGCTTAATTCATTCCTGTTCGTATTTAGAGTATCATAACAGAACTTGCATGTACCGTTAATACTTCAGACATGACAACATTAATACTTTTTGGAATACTTAGCTTACTGATTATTGGTATTTCCTGGCGAACCCTGTTTAATACCAGGAGTCATGGCTTTTACCGTTTCTTCAGCTGGGAATGCATAGCCTGGCTGCTGGCATCCAATTATAAATACTGGTTTGTAGCCCCTTTTAGCTTCTATCAGGTCATCTCCTGGCTCCTGTTGTTCTATTCTTTATATCTTGCCATAGCAGGAATGCTGTTGATTAAAAGAATCGGAAAACCGGGTCCTGTCAGGGATGAAAAGAATCTGTTTAGTTTTGAAAAAACCACAGAGTTAATTGTTTCCGGCGTTTTTAAACAGATCAGGCATCCGCTTTATGCCTCTTTGATCTGGGTTACCTGGGCTGTTTATTTGAAAAACCCAACTTCCCCATTGTTGATAATCGCCTTAATTTCAACCGGCTTTCTCTATGTGACTTCCAGATACGATGAAAAGGAGTGTATCCGGTATTTTGGGGAGAGATACCTGGAGTATATAAAACATACCAAAATGTTTATTCCTTTTGTCTTTTAATAATCCTTCCTTGATTTGAGTGGATTACCTGATCGGTCTGATCACAAATAGTTTTTTTTAATTGCTATGTAAATAGAGTGTAAATGAGTAAAAAACAAAAATTATGAACAAGACAGTAAAACGTATTTTAATCGGGTTAGGGGCTCTTATAGTCCTGATGGCATTGGCAATGGGTGGCTTCATGCTCAAAATGAAATCGGAATTAAAGAACATGCATGTCATCGAAACAAGGGAAGTAATTCACTCGGTGTATACAATTAAAGATAGCTTCGTGAATATGTTCCTGATTAAAGACGGCGATAAGTATGTGGCTATTGATGCTGGAAATGATGTGAAA
>Ga0302208_10000957_pt1 | contig 12941 bp, 8 predicted proteins | sample II_Fen_E2_3_FD_194577 | JGI IMG/M metagenome (GOLD analysis project Ga0302208, IMG submission 194577) | Peat permafrost microbial communities from Stordalen Mire near Abisko, Sweden - II_Fen_E2_3 | ecosystem: Environmental > Terrestrial > Soil > Wetlands > Permafrost | place: Sweden: Abisko...
ACAGCTGCTGCCCCTAAGATTGCTTCCTTACTTTCTGGGGGGATCGGGTCGGTTTGTACCTGGGAAGTCTGTTTCTCAGGTGGGTAGAAAAAGGAGGTGCTGAACACCGTGGTATCCTTCATACTTTCTCCCAGTTCGTCTTTTTTATCCCCTTTTTTGCTTAGGGTAGTTTTCACGCTTTCGAATACGGGATACCGGATGCCTGCAGCATACCACGAGTAGGTGTCGAGTGTCATTTCCAGGCTGTCTTTCCCTGTTTCCGTATAATGGCGAAGTGTACGAACCCGCAAGGCTTTCTTTACCGTTTCAAATTCAGGGAGTTTTAAGTCTCCTTCGGCATCAGCCATAACACGTGTATATCCTTTAATTGCCAGCTTAAGACGATGGCAGTATTCTCCTTTGCCTTCGAAAGTACTATACAGGGAATCGCCATACACAAACGGAAAATGCATTCGCAGTTCCGGTATGGGGTATTCCATATACGTAGTGGAATTTTCAAAACCTACTGCCTGCAGACTGTCATGTTCCTGCAGGTAATAATACCGTGTGTTATGTTCTTGTCCGCACAACCGGATCATGTTTGTGGAGTCGGGAATAAAATATTTTAGAGAATATCCCTCATTGATGGGCTGCACCATGCTGAAATCCCAAAACAGACCCCTCCCTGAACTACCGGGATCTTTGAATTCCACTTGCTGTTTTACAATGTTGTCGGCAGCGCGGTAGGCATTGCGGTCGGTGGTAAGTGTATGCGATGTTTGTGCATTAACACATATAATGATGTGCCAAAGCAATATTGAAATGATTATTTTTTTCATAACGAAATTATTTGATTTGAACCAGTAAACATGACTTCTTCAATTTCTTGCCTCGACAAGGTGAAAAGTAGTTCTTACTTCAGTTTTTTCTCAAGGGTCTCTATTTTTGCATTTTGTTGACTGATCTGTGCACTTTGCAGATTGATGATCTTTTGCTGATCAATCATATACAGTGTCAGTTCTTCCACTTTCTGTAGTAACTTATTCTGCATTTCACCCAGGCTCAGACCATTTTTTTTAATTTGAGATGCTGAAGGTATTTCGGGTAAATGCAAATTTGTTTTTACATACTGCTCTACCTGATTTAAGGGCATTAATTTATAGGTTGGTTTAAATACGAAATCTGCAATAGGTACATTCAAATCTATGATTACTTCTTCTGCATGTATTTTCCCTTTAACTGTAAGTACCTGGTCAGGAGCTGTAGTTCCAATTCCCAAAAACCCGTTATTTAATATAGTAACTTTTGGAGTGGGATTTCCTGCTGTAAACATTCTGATTGAATTATTTCCTGACAACCATAAATCTGCTGAGCCACCGACACCCGGAGCTCCAATGCCATATTGGGGCATAGAATAAGAAGGCATTCGTAAATTCGGAATTGTTGCACTAGTGACAGTAAAACGGGCATTATCTGCAAATGAAATTGTGCTGTTACATTGAACATTTTCAAGAAATTTAGCGCTTCCATTTACTTCCAATTTATAACTTGGATTTAGCACACCAATGCCTACATTCCCATTTACAATAGCATTGCCTGAGATATAGCTATTTGCTAAGGTGCTTGACGGATATGTAGTATCAGTGGAAAAAGTTATATTCACTCCACTATATAATGCAGGATTTGTTAGATAACATACACTCCCATCGCTGGTGAAAGTTATTTTTACTTTTCCTGTGGGTAGTACTGAGGATATACTTCCGCTTTGAATTCCACTCAAAGTAACCAACAGAACTTCAGCACCACTACTATCAATACTATATATTTTAACTAAATCCCAACGGTATTCAGTTCCTATATTATAGGTTATCAGTAATGGTTTGTTAGTCACAGTACCGGTTACATTCCATATCATGGATGTTATGTTGTCCACATAGGCTGTTGTTACCGAGATGGTTTGAGATTGATTTATATTATAAGTTTGAGCTTGAGTACACAAGCCGAAAATTAAAAAAAACAGAGAAAGTATAAAATATTTTGTTTTCATAAGGGTACTCTTATTTAGTTTATGAATTTTGTTTTATTTAGCAGTTAATTTAACATTCTCACGCTCTTTAATTTTCAGTTGAAGCTGCTGGCTTTGTGTTGGGGTAAGGATGCTATCCAACGATGATTGATATTCATTACTTGCTTGTTCCTTTTTAGAAAATCTTTCATCATTTTTGGTTAATGCATGTGCATTTTGCATCTTTAGGATGTATGTTTTTAATTTTGTCTTTATAACAAGTTTTTGGCTGTCGGTAAGAACTACATCTTTTCCCATTTTTTCAATCAGCAAATTAGCTAGATTATCTTCGGAGCCAGATGTCTTCGGATTTCCTGCAAAAAGGAGATTCGTGTATACCAAAACAGCAATAACCGCCGTAATTAATTTAAACTTTTTCATAAGAGTCTTTTTTGATTTTTATAATGTTTGATTTTTGTCACTATTTAACTAAGAAATTGAACAATTTTATCTTTGCCTGCTTACTTTATTCATTTAAAAGATAGTTGAAAGTTCACTGACTGAATATTTTCAATTTTGAGCTCTAACGTATCAATTCAATTGATATTTGTTAGAAGCAATTTAATATCCTTTAATTTTATTCCTTCAAAAAAAATGATCGCTAATCTGGTCTCTCCAAAGCGAAGATAATAGAATAACCGCTGTTAAAATATTACTATTTATTAACCTTGCAAAATGAATTTATTGTAACTTCTTTCACCAAATATTAATAATAATAATAAATACTATTCAGTATTGTCAAAGTGTGGCGAGTCGAAATTTAACACCAAATTAATATATAATTATGGTATGAAACCCTGTTTTGTGTTCTTTGTATTTCTTTTTCTGTTTTTTCGTGAACTAAATTAGTTTTTAATTAATACATTGCAAAAAAACAATCTAAAAATAATTAGGACAGACTATTTTGTAATGCGCAGTAAGCCAGATAGATAAAAATATATTACTACTTATTTTTAGGACACAGTTTTTCCACTCAATAAAAAGGGTGAAAATGGGGCTGTTTTGAGCAGAACAATATTAAAAATTTAGAAATTTAAAATTGTACAACGTAATATAATAATGCGATTGCTAAGTTTAATTTAATTTCAACGGTTTGTTTGAAATATGGATGTAATAAAAAATTAAAATGTTAAATACTGAATTTTTCAATTATGAATGTTGCAATTTGAAATATGCTGATGACGGCTTATTGAATTCATAGAGTTATAGCTGCCTGTTTCTTTAAAAATTCTTCTTCTTCTTTATTATCATTTCTCTAATTTAACTTTTCTAAAATGAAAATCGAATACAACTTAGACGGTGTGGACTCTGCGATAGACACACTAGTTCACACTAGAAATAAAGTTTTTGCCAATGTTGTCGATTCAAAACCTTAAAATGCTTTTTGGTATTAGCCTGTTATGTTCTCTTGTATTTTGTTTTTATGCATTTTTGTGTCATCAGTAGTTTTGTATTTTTTTATAGTTTTAATTTACTAAAGTAGAACTCATAAAAAAACATCTTTCATTTGTGCATTTAGAATATTCATTCTATTTACACGCTTTTAAGCGGTAGCCCGGACAAGCAATAGCTATTTTCTCTCTTTAAAAACACTATTCCTCACTAAAAAATGAATTGAAACGATATTAAAATCCAGGCACCATGTTTTAAAACAAACTGATATACTGATTTATAGTTAGGAGCAAATAAATAGACTTTGTTCTTTTTATCTCCACCTTACCTCCGCCTTTGGTTTGCATCCGGTTTTGATATAATCAATATACAATCAATAAATAAATAATAAGTAAGCTTTTAATAATTGTATTTTATTTAGATATTAATTATTAAATACTCTGTTGTTAATATAAAATTAATTTATTATTTTTGTATTGCGAATGGGATGTAAACCGGATGCGGAGGAAAGGGGAATGAAGTTTGAAGAGTTTGAAGGGTTTGAAAGTTTGAAGAGTTTGAAGAGTTTGAAGGGTTTGAAGGGTTTGAAGAGTTTGAAGAGTTTGAAGGGTTTGAAGAGTTTGAAGGGTTTGAAGGGTTTGAAGAGTTTGAAGGGTTTGAAGAGTTTGAAGGGTTTGAAGGGTTTGAAGCGTTTGAAGAGATTGAAGAGTTTGAAGCGTTTGAAGAGTTTGAAAGTTTGAAAGTTTGAAGGGTTTGAAGGGTTTGAAGGGTTTGAAGAGTTTGAAGGGTTTGAAGAGTTTGAAAGTTTGAAAGTTTGAAGAGTTTGAAGAGTTTGAAGAGTTGAAGTTACAGGTTTCGGATTGTTGTGTTAAATATTGGATGCAGCAAGTCCGTGTGCATAGTGTTGTTCGTCTTTTAAAACCGGTCACTAATCGTTAATCACTAATCGTTAATAACTAATCGTTAATCACTAATCGCTAATCGTTAATCACTAATCGTTAATCGTTAATAACTAATCGTTAATCACTAATCGTTAATTATTTATCACTAATCAATATATTAACTACTTAAAAACTAACATTATGGCCATTGTAAAAGGATTTATGCAAATTACCGGCAGTATTAAAGGTGTCAGCTTTTATACCCGCCGTGGTAGCGACAAAGTGATTATGCGGACGAAAGGTGGTGCTACGAAAAAACAGATTGAAACTTCCCCTAAGTTTGAAAAGACGCGCAGACAAATGAAACAGTTTGGAGGTGCTGCTAAGTTTGGATCCCTGAGCCGGTATGCTTTCGGAGGACTGCACAGACTGGCAGACTACAACCTGACTCCGGTTTTAATTAAGATGGGAAATAAACTGATGAAACTGGACACAACCTCTGAATTTGGAAAACGGAAGTTGATGCTTTCTGAAAACAGACAGGCGTTTGAAGGTTTTAATTTTAACCGCGAATATCCGTTTAACACGGTTTTGCGCATTTTACCCCGTTGGGAACTGGACCGGGAACAGTTGAAAGGTGTTGTTACTTTTCCAAGAATTAATACGGACATTGATCTGCTCAACATTCAGAAACTCCCGTTTTTCAGGTTGATCGTTGTAGTTGGTGCTGTTTCCGACCTAACCTTTAATCCGGTTACGGACGTATACGAGGCAGTAGTGGATGGGTTACACGGACATAGTATCACGTTGAACGGGAAATGGAATTCAACTAATACCATTGTCCCCGAACATACCATGACCGTACAATTCCCGGAAGAGCAAATATCCCTGCTAACCGAAAACGTGACTGTATTGCTTAGCCTGGCAGTTGAATTCGGAAATATCGGATACAACATTGAGCCTGTGGAAGTGAAGTATGCGGGCTGCGGGAAGGTGGTGGGGGTGAAGTGAACGTTCTACGTTCCACGTTCCACGTTCTGCGTTCCACGTTCCACGTTCCGTGTTCCGTGTTCCGCGTTTCACGTTCTGTGTTCTGTGTTCCGCGTTAGGAGTTTAGAGGTTAGTATTCTGCGGTTTATTAGTCGCACTCCCACGTCTAAAATTGAATCTTTCTGATGAATCAGCAAGTGGGAGGGCGACGGTACCGAAAGTCGCACTCCCACTGTGATGATAAAGTGATTCTGCAACGAACACCAAGTGGGAGGGCGACCGGCTAAACTTTTTGTCGTCGAGGAACGAGACACAAAAACGGTTTCTTAGTAAATCCCGGATAGACATAAAAAAAGGTGGGATTCGTAAGAATCCCACCTGCAATTTTTAATCTCATGCTTAACCAGTTTTGTATGTCTTCGATTAAGCATGAGAAATGGAAGATTTTTCTTTTTTGTAAACAAAGATAAATTTTTCTTCCTTTGAATAAATTACAGCACAGCCAATGCAAAATTACGAATTTGATTTGTCAGGGATTTAAATAATCCGTTTAGGTTAAAAAAGACAAATACTGCTGGTTCACTACACCATTAATTGACTGTACCGCTTATAACATGTTTTTTTGGTTTAGTTATAGATCCTGTTTTTTTTTTGCAGGTTGATTTGAATTGCTTTTTTTTGAAGAAGCAGCTTTTCACCGAAGTAAAAGTGCTGCTTTAATTAGTCATCCCGTGGTTATTTGTTGGGCGGTACTACAACAACAGGAGGATCGTCCTTTGAATCGCCTTGAACACTTGCACCCGATTGTGCGTTTTTAAATCCCAGAAGCGTAACCAGTACGTTGAATTTCTGTGAGAATAGATCTGTTTTCACAACTTTATTTTTTTAATTATTGATACTGCAAATAAATACAAAATAAACACAATATCCATAGGAAATCCCGGATTTATTTTATGGACAATGTGAAAAACTATAAATTGTATGTGTAAGATATTCAGATGTATACCACATGGACAACATCGACAAAAAAGGATATAGTTAAATCATGGAAAAATAGGTGCAGAAAAGTGCTAAAATTGTCGCAGGTAGTCGACCAGATTGTCTGAATTTTGTAATTGAAACTTTAAACGAAGACGATACCGGTACTTAGTAATGGATTCAAGTTTTACATCCAGAATGGTAGCTATCATCCCTGTATCAAATCCCGCTAAAAGTAAACAACAAATCAGGATGTCGCGTTTGGTGAGTGAGGGGAAATCAACGATTAAACGGTGTGAAATGTCTGTATACTCCAGGTCCATGCATGCAATTAATTCTTTGTGGAAAGTGTTGTTTTGTTCCGGATGCATTTCTTTCGATTCATTTTTCCATATACCGGGTCGTTTAATGACATTTTTTCGATGCTGTTCAATGTTCAGGAGCAGGATTGCCTGTAGTTTCAATTGTTTCTCGAGTAGAGTACTGTTTTCTTTCTCTTTTTCCACCTTCTCTTTTTCTATTTCGACAAAGGCTTTTTCTTTTCCCAGCAATTCATTTTGTACATCAAACTGTTTCTTTTTAATGTTTAATCTCCAAAACAGAGCAACTACGAAAGAAAAACATAATACAAACAGACTGAATAACAGGAATATTCCTCTTTGTTTGTTTTTTATGACCAGGTTCTGATTCTCAATTTGCAAACCCTGGTATTTGTATTTTTTATCTAATCCGGCAAAACTAACGGACAGTTTCCGATCGTTGACCGAGTCTTTTATATACGTGATTTTTACAGCCGTGCGTAATGCAGCTTTCAGATTTCCTTCTTTTTCGTAAATGCGAAGCCAGAGATTGTAATAATCGGGAGCAAACTCATGGGGGTCGGCAATTTTAGTTAGCAGAATTCGTGCAGAGTCCAGTTCTCCTGTTTCAATATAGGCTTTTGCCATTAGGTACCTTTTGTTTGCATCATAAACCCCGATATTGGTGATCGGAGCGAGTTTATAATAATTCAGGGCCTCCCGGAATTGTTTTTGCAGATAATATACCGTTCCTATGCATTTATAAACTGTAGACATCAACAGGGTATCCCGGATGGTTAAAGCCATTTTTCCGGCTGCGGTATAATACGGGATTGCACTGTCGGGTCGGGAGCTGTACATAAAACCATTCCCGAGGTTTATTAAATTGATTATGCAGTTTTGGGTGCTGTTGGCGAGTTGAAACGAATGTAATGACAACCTGTTATAATGAATCATGCTGTCGTACTGCTTTTGAGATTCATACATTTTAGCTTTCTCGCTATAAATTAATCCCTGCAATTTATAATTTACGGTGAATTGGGCAAATTTCTGTGCTTTCAGCAGATTATTGACTTGTTGATCGGCATTTCCACGATTCCCCTCAATACGGGCATAGTAAAACCAGGCATATGCAGCGCGTTCAGGTTCTTTTCCGGTATAATAATCTGTTGCTGTTTTGATAATTGAATCTGTTTCCAGCTTAATGTCGTTTCTATCCAACGCCTGACTCATCAAAAGTGCGTACCAGGCTTCGTTGGATGAGGTGTATAATTTGTTCGGACGAATCTGTTTCAGTATTTGTAAAGCGGAGTCAGGAGACGACTCCATTAGACTGTCAGCTGTATTCAGACCGTTAGGTGTTTCATAACAACTGCACAGGAAAATACACAGTAGAGCGTAGATCAGGAAACGAAAATTGAAGTATGTATGCATTAGAATCGATTTCGTGAACAAAAGTACAAATTTATTCTAATGGAATGTAATATACGTGTGGAGCAATTAAAATTACTTTTTTATTTAACAAACTTGCCGTCATATTTTATAGTTTACGTTGAATGAAAGCGAAAACGCAATCTTTATTATTTAAGCGATCCTTTTCCCGGACAGTCTAACGAGTTGATAAAAAAATGAATCGGATTGATTTATTTGCTTACTATAAATATAGCTTGTATTTTTTCAAATACTGCGTCTTAAATCCCCCTTTGGGGGTTTGGGGGTCTGGAATGTGATAAATTCAAGAATACCAGAGTTTTATTTTGATAGATATATCATTATTTACTGCAAGTTTTATTTACCCGACCTCCCCCGACCCCTCCAAAGGAGGGGCGAAAGAGTGGGTTGAAGAATATTGTTGAAAATTTCAAATGGTCTTGAGACTTACTATGTTTTGAATTATAATTGTTCAAATGAATGATTTCAATCTATTGGGTGGGTTGGAGGAGGGTGTCAAAGCTAATCTCTAGGGAGGTTAAGAGCGCAATATCAGATTAAATTTACGACTTGCATTTTTTCAAATACCGCGTCTTAAATCCCCCTTTGGGGGTTTGGGGGTTTGGAATGTGATAAATTCAAGAATACCAGAGTTTTATTTTGATAGATATATCTTTATTTACTGCAAGTTTTATTTACCCGACCTCCCCCGACCCCTCCAAAGGAGGGGCGAAAGAGTGGGTTGAAGAATATTGTTGAAAATTTCAAATGGTCTTGAGAATTACTGTGTTTTGAATTATAATTGTTCAAATGAATGATTTCAATCTATTAGGTGGGTGGCAAAGCTAATCTCTAGTGAGTTTAAGAGTGCATTATCAGATTAAATTTACGACTTGTATTTTTTCAAATACTGCGTCTTAAATCCCCCTTTGGGGGTTTGGGGGTCTGGAATGTCATAAGTGAAAGAATACCAGTGTCTTATTTTGATAGATATATCATTATTTACTGCAAGTTTTATTTACCCGACCTCCCCCGACCCCTCCAAAGGAGGGGCGAAAGAGTGGGTTGAAGAATATTGTTGAAAATTTCAAATGGTCTTGAGACTTACTGTGTTTTGAATTATAATTGTTCAAATGAATGATTTCAATCTATTGGGTGGGTGGCAAAGCTAATCTCTTATGTAATCTTTACGACTTTCCAGTATTTCTTTTATTTTCAATGCTATAATTTGAGGATTGGCAAAAACATCATTGTTTGAAAATCGAATAACTTTGTATCCCTTTTCATTCAATGTGTTGGTCCGGATTATATCATCTTCTTTCTGATAACGATGAATTTCACCATCTATTTCGATGATTACTTTCTTAGACAGACAAACAAAATCAACAATATAATTATCAATAACATGTTGTCTGCGAATTTTATATCCAGTCTTCTTATTCCTGAGATATTCCCAAATAAATTTTTCAGCATCAGTAGGATTCTTTTTTAAATCTTCACGGATTACTTTAATAAATTTATAAATTTGAAGATTGGCAGTAATAAATCCAGGTTTTTTTTTAGTTGCCGAAGAAACAGGTTCTTTAAATTCCCCTCCCTTGAAAGGGGTCGGTGAAGTCGGGTCTTTTTCCATAGGATAAAATAATTTATTAATTGATTATTTTATAACAATTGAAAATATTGAAACGCAAAGTTAAGTAATTTAATAAATTTAACGATATGTTTTTAGTAGTGACCACTAATCCCCTAAGTGATTTTAAGAGCGCATTATCAGATTAAATTTACGACTTGCATTTTTTCAAATACTGCGTCTTAAATCCCCCTTTGGGGGTTTGGGGGTCGGGAATACAATAACTGCAAGAATACTAAAGTTTTATTTTGATAGATGTATCTTTATTTATTGCAAGTTTTATTTACCCGACCTCCCCCGACCCATTCTAAGTAGTATAGCCTTTAATTTAGGATAAGAGTACATTTTTAGATTAAATTTACGACTTGTATTTTTTCAAATACTGCGTCTTAAATCCCCCTTTGTGGGTTTGGGGGTCGGGAATACAATAACTGCAAGAATACTAAAGTTTTATTTTGATAGATGTATCTTTATTTATTGCAAGTTTTATTGACCCGACTTTCCCCGACCCCTCCAAAGGATTATAGCCTTTAGGTGATTTTAAGAGTGCATTATCAGATTAAATTTACGACTTGTATTTTTTCAAATACTGCGTCTTAAATCCCCCTTTGGGGGTTTGGGGGTCGGGAATACAATAACTGCAAGAATACTAAAGTTTTATTTTGATAGATGTATCTTTATTTATTGCAAGTTTTATTTACCCGACCTCCCCTGACCCCTCCAAAGGATTATAGCCTTTAGGTGATTTTAAGAGTGCATTATCAGATTAAATTTACGACTTGAATTTTTTCAAATACTGCGTCTTAAATCCCCCTTTGGGGGTTTTGGGGGTCGGGAATGTCATAAATGCAAGAATACTAAAACATTATATTTAATAAATACATCAATAATTAATCTCGATTACTTATAAATATTGTGTTTCTCATAAAAAGGTTCAGTTGATGATAGTCGACAAATTATATCTTCTTTACCATATAACCTCTTTGATGTCAGTGTGAGATTTTTATGTCAATTAGAATTTTCAGGTCATTCAGGAGAGTTTCGTTCATTACATCCATTCTGATGACACGTCCTTCAGGATAAACTTGTGACGATGCTAACTCTGATTTCAGGGTGTCAGCTACCTGACTGCTCAGTATGGCATCTGTCGCTTTTTGACCGAACACCATGGTTACTTTGAAGAACCTGTCTCTGGGTGACAGATACACAATTGCCCTTTTTTTGTCTTTTATCCGGAAGCTCCAGCCATATTTATCTCCCGAATAATTCCACAGGTCCATGGCAGCCGGGTATTTTAAGTGAACATAACCGGTGAGTTGTTGCCACATTTCGTACATATTGCCCAATGCACCAGGTAGGTCGTTAACATCAGGCATGATTTTTTTATCTGTAAATATGCTACTATCCATAGTCAGATTAGTTTTTAAATGTGTATTTTAAAATTGAACGACACATATCGAACAGAACCAACGACTTGTAAAAATAATAATTATTTTACAAACTGTCATGGATGGATTTAAATAATTCAAATATATTTATAACAGTAAAGTCAGCTTCCCTGATTTGTTTTGTATTTTATATTCAGTAGCTAACGGAAAGGAGTCATTTATATAAAGTTTTTCGTAGTAAAACAAGAAAAAGCCGGTAATGTGTTACCGGCTTATTCTTTTCATGAAGATAAAATTAATATATCAATTGTAATGGTACCTGAACCATAGAGTATGTTTCGGTTTACAGAGTCAACAGTATTTTCTCAAAGTCCTTCATTCCTTCCGAAGCTCCTTTTTGAATAACTGTAATGTTGTTTTGCAAGTGATTTACTTCATGTGGATCAATCAGGAAAATCGGAACACCCGGTTTTACATTGTTGATTAACCCGGCAGCGGGGTAGACCTGCATAGAAGTACCGATTATTAAAAAAATATCAGCATCGTACGTCATGCGTTCTGCTTTCTCAATTTCTGGAACTGCTTCACCGAACCATACAATGTGCGGACGTAGTTGATAACCTTTGGGGCACTTGTCACCAACATTGATTTCAGGATGGGACGGATCAACATCAAATACTTCTTCACCGGGACCCGTTGAACGTACTTTCATTAATTCGCCGTGAAGATGTACGACACGCGTGCTTCCTGCCCGTTCGTGCAAATTGTCTACATTCTGAGTTATAATTTGTATCTCATACTTTTTCTCAAGTCCGGCAAGTGCAAAATGTCCAGCATTGGGTTTGCTGTCGAGCAGCTGCCTGCGTCGTTGGTTGTAAAAATCAAGCACTAACGCCTGATTCCTGCGCCAACCGTTTGGGGTTGCCACATCATCAATTTTATATTTTTCCCATAGACCCCCTGAGTCACGGAAAGTACTGATGCCACTCTCTGCGCTCATACCGGCACCTGTAAGCACTACAATTTTTTTCATAATTTTCGTATTAAAATCTTTCTACAAAGATAACTCATAATGATGAAAACTGTTGTTTTGTACTTCAAAATCTGCTAATTGATATTTTTTTCCTATATTTGCCTTTTGTAAATTAACATAATTATATTAAAATGTCTTTCATGCAACGAGATGGATATCAGCTGTTTGTTAAGCAACTCATCGGCTCACCGGATCAGAAAAACAGGCCTGTTCTCTTATTCCTTCATGATTCGTGGGGGTGTACTGAGTTATGGGGTGATTTTCCCGAAAAGGTTTTGAAATGGTGTGGCTTAAACGGACTTTTGTATGACCGCCGGGGATACGGACAATCGTCCCCTTTTGCCGTAAAGCAACGCAATGAATTTTACCTGCATGATGAAGCCCGTGAAGTGATGGACGTTCTCGATTATTGTGGGATACAACAGGCTGTTATTTACGGACACAGCGATGGAGCTACCATTGCCTTGCTGGCAGCTGCTCTTTACCCCGGGAGAATTAAAGGGCTGATACTCGAAGGAGCACACAGCTTTATTGAGGATTCGGGCAAGGCGGCTGTACTCGATACCCGTGAGCGGGCGAAAGGGAATGGATTACTTGCCAGTCTGGAAAAGTACCACGGAGCTAAAACAAATGAACTTTTCAGGCTATGGCACGAAACATGGCTTAGTGATTATTTTGCACATTGGACCATTGTACCATTGCTACAAAAAATAACATGCCCGGTGCTCGCTTTTCAGGGAGAAAATGACGAATTCGGAAGCGTTGAACAGCTCAATGTCCTGAAAAAAGAAATTAAGGGTGATGTAACTATTTCCGAAATCCCCGGGGCAGGTCATACTCCCCGTAAGGAAGCGGAAGTTGAAACACTTAAGCTG
>Ga0302208_10000983_pt1 | contig 12748 bp, 8 predicted proteins | sample II_Fen_E2_3_FD_194577 | JGI IMG/M metagenome (GOLD analysis project Ga0302208, IMG submission 194577) | Peat permafrost microbial communities from Stordalen Mire near Abisko, Sweden - II_Fen_E2_3 | ecosystem: Environmental > Terrestrial > Soil > Wetlands > Permafrost | place: Sweden: Abisko...
ATGCTGTAGAACTGAATGGGTAACCGCTATGCTTTCTTATTTACGAATCAAAAAAGAATATGTTTAAAAAATATTATCTGTGTTTACTCCTTGTTGTTGTCTTTGTTTCATGCACTGCCACGAAGAAAGCAGTTGCAGAAACTCCTAAAAAGATACAGTTATCCGAAAAGATACAGTTATCCGATTCGGTGCAACGTCAGTTTGATTACTATTTCTATGAGGGGATCAGGCAGAAAGACAACCAGCAGTTCGATCAGGCATTGGAGACATTCCGGTTATGCCTGTCAATCGACTCACTGGATGCAGGTGCACAGTCGGAGGAAGGAATATTATATGCGCTGATTGGGTTTAACGAACAGGCAGTCAATTGCCTGGAAAAAGCAATACGGATTGATTCTTCCAATTGGTGGTATAACGTGCGGTTAATCACCATGTATTCTGAACAAAAGAACTGGAATCGGGCTATTGAGATAACGAATAATCTCCAGAAAATATATCCGAACAAGGAAGAAGTATATACGATGCTGTCTTCCTTTTACAAAGAAACAAAGGAATACGAGAAAGCAATTGCGGCTTACGACCGGTTAGAAAGCCTGAATGGCATCAATGAGTCATCATCATTCGAAAAATTCCAGTTGTATATCCTTTTAAATAAACCTCAGAAAGGGGTGGCCGAAATAGATAAGCTGGTGAATAAATATCCATCCGAAACCCGTTACAAGGTATTGCGCGGCGATATTTTCATGCAACAAAAGATGCCGGAAAAAGCATTTGAGATTTACCAGAATGTGTTGAAAGATGATCCGGATAACCCCTACGTCTATGTTTCACTTTCGGAATACTATAAATCGGTAAACCAGCCGGATAAAGCAATGGAATCCATTGTAAGCGCCCTGAAGAGCGACCAGCTGGATGTTGAGACAAAGGTGAGCGTGCTCGGACAATATGTTGAAAAACTGGCTCATGACTCGACAAAATTAGTAGAAACAGAAAGTTTGTTTAAACTGTTGGTAGACCGTTATCCCATGGAAGAACAGGTGCATGGGTATTATGCCGTTTTTCTGCAGTACCAGCAACGAAATGCAGAAGCCCTTTCGGAACTGGAAACAATGATCAACATTAACCCGAAGAATGAACAGACCTGGATACGGATTATCCAACTCTATATCGGCGATAAGAACTACAAAAAAATACTGGCGACAACAGCCACTGCCATTGAAAACCTGCCAAAACTGCCGGTGTGGTATTTTTATCAGGGAATAGCACACTATCAGCTTGCCGATTACAGGGCATCATTGGCGTCCTATCAGAAGGGATTGCCCCTGATAGCTGCTGAGCAGACAGATTTGAAAAGTGATTTTTTGGCTCAGATTGCTGATATCTACTATAAATTTGAGAAAAAGGACTCTGCTTTTGTGAATTATGAAGCATCACTGGCTGCTAATCCGAAAAATATTATGGTCATGAATAATTATGCCTACTATCTCTCACTGGATAAATCGGATTTGAAGAAAGCAGAACGTATGAGTTCAAAAACTGTAGAACTGGAACCTAAAAACAGCACCTACCTGGATACATACGCCTGGATACTGTTCCAGGAAGGAAATTATTCACTGGCTAAATTTTATATTGAACGGGCCATTGATAATCTTCCTAAAAACGATGAATCGGGTGTCGTCCTGGAACACTATGGTGACATATTATGGATGAATAGCAAGGATGCCAAAGATGATGCCAAAGCCCTTGAAATGTGGCAAAAGTCATACGATTCGGGAAATAAAACGGATTCGTTGAAAGAGAAGATAGGGAATAAAGGATGGAAGAGGAGTAGGGAGTAGGTAGAAAGAGGTAAGAGGTAAGAAATGAAAAATTAGTAGGTAGTAGGTAGAAAGAGGCAAGAGGTAAGGAGTAAGAGGTAAGTAGTGGCTGGTGCCGGAATGAGGTTTAATTCTTTAAAAACCTTATTTTTAGGGTATTAAACCTTAGTAGAAAACCAATTAACCAATCAACCAATTAACCAATTAACCAATCATACTTTGTTTATCTTTGTGATAGAATGAGTTAATTTGATAAAAGAGAAAAAAATAAGTAATTCGTAAAATAAAATAAAAAGATGAGAAGTAAAATAATAATATTTTCAGTGTTTACCCTGCTGATCATGTCGGCTTGTAAAACGACACGGTTGGTAACAAAACCCAGTGTTCAGACTGCAACCGCTGTTTCGCAGCTTATCGAACAGGTCAATAAAGTGCAACCTGATTTTAAGACAGCCAACATCAGTAAAATGTCGCTGGCATTTAACCTGAATGAACGGGAAGTAAATGTTTCGGCAGTATGTAAAATAAAGAAAGATACGGCAATTTTTATCTCTATCCAGCCGTTTATGGGCATCGAGTTGTTCAAAGCAGAATTAATGCCCGACAGCCTGAAGGTTTTTGATAAAATGAACCATCGGTATTATGTAACGGATTATGCCTTTTTTAGCAAACGGTTTGGTGTGGATGTTGACTTTTACAGTTTCCAGTCGTTACTTTCTGCCAGATTGTTTTGCGTAGGGAAAAAGGAAATTGTTGCTGATAGTTGTAAGCTTGTTGCAATGGATGCCGGGCAGAGTAAGATAGAATATAACAGCGGGAAAATAATTCAGAACACACAGATTTCACCTTTAAACGTGATTCAACAGGTGATATTGAAGGCTAAGGACAGCGATTATCAATTGCAAACCGATTACAAGGATTATACCGTGGTAAACGGGGTAAACTTTCCTCAAAAGATTGCACTCCAGGCTACCAGTGAAAAAAGCAGGGCATCCTGTGATTTTTCAATATTAAGGGTTGAATTCAATACAAACATAAAACTGTCGCCAACCAATCCTGATCGGTATACGCTGGGTGATATCGACCAACTGCTTAAAAAATAATCAAGTCAAAAAAACAGATTTCATTAAAAATTATATTAATGCGCTTCCAAATCCATTTCCGATTATTCGTACTGGTGTTATCATTGATGACAGTTGTTTCTTCTATCCGCTCACAAACTGTCAAAGAGTTACAGGCACAGCGTAAGCAAACGTTGCAGAATCTTGAAACCACCAACAAGATGCTGAATGAAACAAAGACTTCCAAGCGGAGTTCGTTGAATAAGCTGACAATAATAAAGAAAAATATTACCGAACGGAAAGTCCTGATTAAAAACATCAGTTCAGAAATTGGGCAATTGGATACGGAAATTGTCCATTTGGATATTGAAAAGAGCAAACTCCAAAACAGGCTTGAGTCGTTGAAGTCGGACTACGCAAAACTGGTTCAGGAATCTCATATCAACCAGAATTTATATGCCAGGATCATGTTTGTTCTTTCGGCAAAGACATTTGACCAGTCATACCGACGGTTGCGGTATTTGCAGGAATATTCGGATTACCGGAAGGATCAGGTGCATGAAATAGAAAAAGTGAAAACAGAGATTGTCCATAAAAATGACAGCCTTCAGGTACATAAAACAACCAAGGTAAAGGTTGTGCAACAAAAAGAAACGGAAGCTAAGAACCTGACAAAAGACGAGAAAAACGAAAAAGTGCTTCTTACCGACCTGCAAAAGAAAGAAAAGCATCTACGTGCCGATTTGAAAGTACAGCAGAAGAAAGCGAGCGACCTGAATAATAAAATTGAACGGATTATTGCGGAGGAAATCCGGAAAGCGGATGCTAAACGTCTGGCGGTTCAGAAGAGACGCCAGGCTGATGAGAACAGGCGTGTTGCTGAAAACAAGCGTATTGCTGATGAAAACAGGCGGATCATAGCACAAAATAAGCGTATTGCCGAAGATAATAAATCAAAAAGCCAGACAAAAGGAACTTCGAGAAATACACCCAAGGCTGAAATCAGAGCCATTAAGCCTGAAATTAAAGCCCCTGTTGCCTCTGTTTCTTCTTCATCATCTGTATCCTCGTTAACCAGGGAAGAGACATTGCTATCCGGAAACTTTGAACGGAATATAGGACGTTTACCCTGGCCAACATCAAACGGGTTTATCAGCGGGCATTTCGGTATACAGCAACATCCCGTTTTGACACATGTAACCACGAACAATAAAGGAGTTTATATTCAGACACCTTCAGGAAGTAATGCCCGTGCCGTTTACGAAGGGGTAGTCACAACACGGTTCTCAATACCGGGAAGCAATAACGGAGTCATTATCCAACATGGAAATTACCGGACAGTATATGCCAATCTGACGCAGATATATGTAAAGGAAGGCGAAAGAGTAAGTGCTAAACAATCAATCGGTAAAATCTATACCGATGATGAAGACGGAAACAAAACAGTTCTTTATTTTCAGGTCTATAAAGACAAGAACGTGCAAAATCCTGAAAGGTGGATCAGTCGTTGATTGGGTAATTAGTTAATTGGTTAATTGGGTGATTAGTTGATTGGGTGATTGGTTGATTAGTTAATTGGGTGATTAGTTAAAATGATTATCCGAAAAAACTCATAAAGCATAAGAGAAATAATTCCGAATAAATTGAATATATGATGTTGAAATTGAAGAATTTTAAAACCTTATTTACCGTTGTTATTACCCTTCGTAGAAAAATAAACGACTACAAATCAAACCCTTATTCCCTTATTTTCTGAAGATTCTGAAGAATTATAAAGTTTTATCTACAGCCAATAAATGCAACAAAATAAGGGAATAAGGGTGGGTTCTGAGGATATCCGGTTTTCTACTAAGGATAAGAAAACAAAAATAAGGGCCTTTGATATCACATTTAAACCTGTTGGATTTAAGACGTTGACTTTATAGTAGGACATATTGCGGATAATCTATTGGTTAATTAATTGATCCAGTGATTAGCTATGTCTTTTGTTAAATAGTAAATAGTAAATGAATAAATAGTAAATGGTTTAATAGTAAATGGCTTAATGGAAGAGTTTATAAATGAAGTGCAATTAGTCGATTACGGTGATAGCAATATTATCACCCTCGAAGGCCTCGAACATGTTCGTCGCCGTCCGGGAATGTATATCGGTAAGTTGGGTGACGGAACACATGTCGACGATGGAATTTATGTATTGCTCAAGGAAGTTCTTGACAACTGTATTGATGAATATCGTATGGGTGCCGGTAGATCCATTGAAGTCAGGGTGAATGACGGGCATGTAGAAGTACGCGACTATGGCCGTGGTATTCCTCTTGGCAAAATGATTGAGGCTGTCTCCATCATGAATACCGGTGGAAAATACGACTCCAAGGCATTTAAAAAATCTGTCGGGTTGAATGGCGTGGGTACAAAGGCAGTGAATGCGCTGTCAGCTAAATTTGTAGTACAAAGTTTCAGGGATGGGCAAAGCCGTAAAGCTGAATTTGAAAAAGGGAAACTGGTAAGCGATTCGGATATCTTTGCCGACAACTCAGACCGTGGCACCCTGATCTATTTCGTACCGGACATTACCTTGTTTGAGAACTACGTGTACAAAGATGAGTATATTGAAACGATGCTACGTAACTATGCGTATCTCAATACGGGACTGACCATAATTTTTAACGGAAAGAAAATACTATCCAGGAACGGGTTGACCGACCTGCTGAACGAGAATATAACCGCGGAAGCACTCTATCCGATCATACACCTCAAAGGGGAAGATATTGAAATAGCCTTTACCCACAGCGACCAGTACGGGGAGGAATATTATTCGTTTGTAAACGGCCAGCATACGACACAGGGAGGTACCCACCAGAGTGCTTTCCGTGAAGCAGTGGCACGTACAATCAAGGAGTTCTATTCCAAAAATATGGAACTTGCCGATATCCGCAATGGGATAATAGCAGCAGTGGCTATCAGTGTGGAGGAACCAATCTTCGAATCACAGACAAAGACTAAACTGGGTTCGCGCGATATGGCGAAAGACGGAATATCAGTCAATAAATTCATATCCGATTTTCTGAAGAAAGAACTTGACAACTACCTTCACCGTAACAGTGAAGCTGCCGGCATTTTACTGCAGAAAATACAGGACTCTGAAAAAGAACGAAAAGCCATTGCCGGTGTTACCAAACTGGCACGCGAAAGGGCTAAAAAAGTAAACCTGCATAACAAGAAACTCAGGGATTGCAGGATTCATTACAACGATTCGAAAGGCGAAACCGACAGTTCCTGCATTTTTATTACCGAGGGCGATTCTGCCAGCGGATCCATAACAAAAAGCCGGAATGTAAATACACAGGCTGTTTTCAGTTTAAAGGGAAAGCCGTTGAACAGCTATGGCCTTACAAAAAAAATAGTCTACGAAAACGAAGAATTCAACCTGCTTCAGGCAGCGTTGAACATTGAAGACGGAATAGAAGGACTGCGGTACAACAAAGTGATTGTTGCCACCGATGCGGATGTTGATGGCATGCATATCCGGTTGCTGCTGATCACATTCTTCCTTCAGTTCTTTCCCGACCTGATCAAAAAAGGACATGTACATATCCTGCAGACCCCGCTTTTCAGGGTAAGGAGCAAAAAGGAAACCCTGTATTGCTATTCGGAAGAAGAACGGTTGGCGGCATTGGCCAAGCTCGGGGTAAATCCTGAGATAACCCGATTCAAAGGTTTAGGGGAAATATCGCCTGATGAGTTTCAACATTTTATAGGCAAAGATATGCGCCTGGACCAGGTGACATTGAAAAAAGAAGATGCAGTGGCTGACTTGCTGTCGTTCTATATGGGAAAAAATACACCTGAACGCCAGAATTTTATTATCGATAACCTGGTGGTGGAAGAAGACATTGAATGATGTACTATTTATTCATTTACTATAAGCCATTTACAATTTTTTCATTTACTATTTACTATTTACTATAAATCGCTACCAATAAGTTGTTTACTATTAAACCATTTACTATTTATTATTTAAGATTGGATTACTAAATGGGAATTCCATATTACTCGCTTGACGATTCGACGGATTTGAATCCGGATGAACATTACATGAAACAAGCCCTACTGGAGGCTCACCTTGCCGCCCGGCATGATGAAGTGCCCATTGGTGCCATAATAGTATGCCAGGGACGTATAATTGCCCGTGGACATAACCTGACCGAAACTCTGACCGATGTTACTGCCCATGCCGAAATGCAGGCTATAACAGCCGCTGCGCAATTCCTGGGAGGAAAATACCTGACCGATTGTACCCTTTATGTTACAGTTGAACCTTGTGTGATGTGTGCAGGCGCATTGGGATGGTCGCAAATAAGCCGTATTGTGTATGGAGCAGCGGATGAAAAACGAGGGTACTTCCGTTTTGCACCGAATGCACTCCACCCCAAAACGGAAGTTGTAAAAGGTGTGCTGGAAGAAGAATGCAGTAAGATTATGAAGGAGTTCTTTTTGTCTAAACGTTAAGTGTTCCGCGTTCCGCGTTCCGTGTTCCGCGTTATGGGGTTGAAAGTTATTCTGGTTAAAAAGGAAATTGTTTCATTTTGTTTATAATTGAGATGATTCAAAACTGGACGTTAATTCAGTTAGTTATTACGTCTCCAACACAGAACACGGAACACAGAACACGGAACACAGAACGCGGAACGCAGAACACGGAACGCGGAACGCGGAACGTTTTACATCTTCAAATGAATAACCACAAGTTCCGACTCAGTACCTATCCGGTATTGCGGTCCCCAGAGTCCGAGGCCTGAAGAAATATAGAAATGAGAATTGCCTTTTTTCAGATATCCATACCCCACTTCGTACATCCTTTTGACAAACAGGTTCCCCGGAAAGAACTGACCGTTATGGGTGTGTCCTGAAATCTGCAGATCGATGTTGTTGGTTACAGCTTCTTCCAGATGATAAGGCTGGTGATCCATTAGGATTCTGGGAAAATCAGCATTTAATCCGGTTACTAATTCTTTGAGTGACTTCCGTTTTACATTCGTCCTGTCATCACGTCCTACCAGATAGAAACTGCTGTCGACCAAACAGGTTGAGTCACGCAACACGGTGATGCCTGATTCCCTGAGGTAATCGGCTGTTGCGGTTGGAGTCTCTGCATAATGCTCATGGTTCCCGTTAATGGCATACACACCCAGCGGTGCTTTGATAGCCTTGAATTCTTCCATCATGTTTTGTTCTATAACCGGTATCATGGATCTGTCGGATACATCACCTGCCAGCAAGACAATGTCGGGATGCTGATCATTAATCATTTTCACGTAGCTTTGTAATCGTTCTTTATCAATTGAATTACCGAGATGAAGATCACTCACAGCAACAATTTTCAAATCCCTGTTTTGTGTGGGATTTTTTGTGCTGATATTCAATGTTACAATTTTGGGATGATTAAACCTGTAATTCCCCACAATCATGGCAATCCCTGTAGCTCCTAATGTAGCCACCATCATCCACAGACGGAAGTTGGCCATGTATACCGGACTGATTTGAACAATTAAATTGAAAAGGCGCAGGATATCTACCAGCAAAAAAGATAAAAAGAGGTAAATGAAAATTATGATATACGAGAAGCCGGTGAAAGAAATTGCTTTTGCCACTCCCTGAGGCATGGCATTGCTGAATATCATACCTACCAGCAAGCATATAAAAAGAACAATCGCAGTAACAAGATAGATGGGACGTAATACAGAAGCGGAGGGCAATGCCTGCCATCCGCGAACCATAACGTAGCCGTTAAGCGAAAATAGTATAACTAATGCGATAACGAGAAATCCGATTTTCATAAATTCTAAATTAAATGATTAATTGTGAATTGAAACGTTTGAATTGGAATAATGTTTTCTGACGAAGTTCTTGTGTTGACTGTCCGGACAACATAATGGCATGCAAAGATAAATCAGAAAACAAAAGTAAGCATAAAAATTAAACTTTATTTAGATACAAAACGTGCGAATCATTCCACAACTTATTTCGTTGGGGTATTGGCTGGATTAAATACGAGATTTTTTTATTAACTAAAAATAAAATAGTTCCAATCAAACATGTTATTGTATAATTTTGTTGTATTTTTATGGTGTTTAACGAATCCATTCCTGTAATGAACAAATATCTCCTGCTGTTTTGTCTCCTACTCATATTATTTCCTACAGCCCAAGCTCAGAAAATAGGTCTTGTACTCAGTGGCGGCGGTGCAAAAGGCATAACCCATATTGGTGTTATAAAGGCTTTGGAAGAGAATAATATCCCTATTGATTATGTTGCCGGGACATCGATGGGTGCTATTGTGGGGGGTATGTATTCCATGGGTTTCACGGTGGAAGAAATGATTGCAACAATTAAATCAAACGACTTTAAACACTGGACCACGGGGGAGATTGATTCAAATTACAAGTATTACTACCGGAATGCTGATCCCAAGCCCAGTTTTGTAGAGATCTCGTTTAATGTGCATAACATTGATTCCATTAATTTAAAATCTGCAGTACTTCCAACCAATATTATCTCACCACGACAAATGAATTATGCATTTGTACCTCTTACCTCACAGGCCAATGCCGTTGCAGGGGGTGATTTTGATAAACTATTTGTGCCGTTCCGCTGTGTGGCTTCCGACATTTATAACAAAGAAGCTGTTGTATTCCGTTATGGTGTCCTGGGAGATGCCATTCATGCTTCCTTATCATACCCTTTTATGTTCAAACCCGTTGTAATAGATAACAGGTTGTTGTTTGATGGTGGTATTTTCAATAATTTCCCTGTGGACGTGATGCGTACTGACTTTAAACCTGATTTCATGATTGGAAGCGTGGTTGCAAACAACCCCCGCAAGCCGGATGAACGGGATATCCTGATGCAGATACAGAACATGATTATGAGTCGTACAGACTATACGATTCCCAAAAAAGAAGGTGTATTGCTTAAATTTAATATGCCGAATTTCAAACTGTTCGATTTCACACGGGTGGATGAAATGGTTAAACTGGGCTATGATTCAACGATAAAACATATGGATGAAATCAAAGCCCGTGTTCATCGCCGGATTTCAACCGAAGATATAAACCTCAAACGTAAAAGTTTCAGGGACCGTTATCCTGAACTAAAATTCCAGCATGTCGAAGTGGAAGGAGTGGATAGCCTTCAAAAGAACTATATTCAACAGGTTTTTCACAACGACAACGAAGTCTTTACCCTGAAGGATTTTAAAGAAGCCTATTTTAAACTGATATCGGATGATAAGATCATGGAAGTAATTCCACATGCAGTTTACAATTCATCAAGAGGTAATTTTGACCTGCATTTGAAAGTAAAGATCCAGGATCATCTGAAGGTGATGCTGGGTGGAAATGTTTCTTCCTCAACGTCCAATCAGGCCTATTTCGGACTCTCGTATCAGAACCTGACCGAATATGCTAAATCAGTATATGTGGATGCACAATTCGGGAAAGTATATAACGGACTTGGAATTGGTGGACGTATTGAAATTCCGGCACAGAAAAGCTGGTATGTCAAGATGGCTATCATCCTTCATAAGTTTGACTATTTTGAAGGTGACCAGATTTTTTATAACGATAACAGGACTTCCAATTTCAGGCAAAATGAAATCTATAGTAAGGTTAGTGCCGGTTTCCCTCTTTCCATGAAAGGTCGTTTGGAATTTGGTGTTGGCTATGGGTTATTAACCGACAACTATTATCTGAACCGTGCATTGATTACTTCCACCACAAAACAAGACGAAAGTTCGTTCTCTCTTGGAAGCTTGTTTTGTCGGATTGAGAGCTATACCCTAAACAACGTCATGTATCCAACCAAGGGATATAGCCATTCTTCGTCCCTGCAACTGATAGGGGGAGAACAGACATATAATTCATCACTTTTCCCTGAAAGTAATTCGAATGATATGTTCGATACCTGGATTCAATGGAGGGCAAAACATGAACAGTATATTCAGTTATCACGTCATTTTACGCTCGGCACTTATGGAGAAATTGCTCTTTCTTCCCGAAAACTGCTGCAAAACTATACCTCAACGGTTATAGAGGCACCTGCTTTTCATCCTACACCCTATAGCCGGACAGTATTTAATGAAGCCTATAGTGCCAATCAATTTGCAGCATTTGGATTAAAACCGATATATCATCTCTCTAAAGATTTGCATCTGCGTGGTGAGGCATATTGGTTTGTGCCTTATCAAACGATAGACCGGGCAGCTGATAATTCGGCCTATTATTCAAAACCTTTCTATTCTTCGCAGTTCCTGGGTGAAGGTTCCCTGGTGTATAACTTTAGAATTGCCTCGGCAGGTATGTTTGTGAATTATTATAGTTCTGCAGCCAGCAAGTGGAATTTTGGTATCAACATCGGGTTCCTGCTGTTTAATCCGAAATTTACAGAGTAGAAGATTGCTAACAAATTTCGTGGATAATCATATTCTATTTATTAAAAAGCTAAAACCTCGTTTGTCTGAATGACAAACGAGGTTTTATACATGTCCTCCGGTAAAGTGGGATAAGTGTTCCGAAATATATTTAAACTAACGAAAAGATAAATTATTTTCTTCGAATATAAGAGTAATCAGCAGGTTAATTATCAATAACTAAATCCCAGCTTGGTTAATCCCGTCTGCACCTGGCTGTTTTGCATAAACAGATTCCAGAGCAAACCGGTACGGTAGTTTTCAATCATCGCAACAATGGGCCCCTGGTCAATGGCCAGATAGGAAGTGGCAAACCATCGTTGGCTCAAACTGAAGGAATCATTAAATCCATAGGTGCCCCATATTTTGTCTCCCAACGTATAATAAAAGAAGTGCAACGCCTTCATACTCTCAACGGGTGTATATGGGAATGAAGATAAGGCAGCAGTAGGAGCAATCACACCTACATCATTGGTCGGGGAGGAGGCCGTATACCCGGTAGGAATATCGCTGGCTGTAAGCCCCCAGCAATTGGCTCCATACCCGTAGTACTTTCTTGGATTGGTTACGCAATACTGGTAATTAATCCTGGCATGTGCCGTGTTTTGTTGCCAGTAACTGGCATAAGTATCTGTCAGCTTCCTTGGATCCAGTCCCAGGAATGAATAATGAGCAAAGAACATAGGACCGCCATAATCTTGTCCCAGTGGAAGTGTAATACCATAAAATACCTTTCCGTTTTTCATACCTCCGTTCAATGCCCACCCAATATCATACACGGCTTTGGTAATGGGGTAGGTAGGTGATGAAGCTGCCAGTACGTATACTATTAATGCTTCGTCCCATCCTGAGACAGGCATGTTCATAGCCCACCCGTTATTTGGTGACCAGTGCCAGAATAGTTTCTGCTGTCCGCTTTGCTGGAACCATGTCCATTCAACATTTTCCCATATAGTTTCAATATTGGCACACATGGCTTTTTCAGCAGCATTTCCATTCTTAAAATAGGATTGAACCGTAAGCATTCCCTGAATAAAGAATGCTGTTTCCACCAGGTCGGCTCCATTATCCTGTGTGCCGAATGGTATAACCTTGCCGGTTGTTCCGTTCATCCAGTGAGGAAATGCACCATGGAATTTATCGGTGGTGGATAGGTTCAGAAAGTTGATTATTTTATTCATGCGGTCAAGTCCATCTGCCCGGGTGATAAAGCCCCGTTCAATGGCAACCGGTATACCCATAATGCCAAACCCTGTACCTCCGAATGTTACAATATCGCCAGAGTTAAGTCTTTCACGTGCCATCCCTGAAACAGGATGTGCATAGCTCCAGAAATAATCGAATGTCTTTTTCTGAACCAGTGTCAGTAAACTATCATCGGTAATAACCGGAAATTTAGGAGT
>Ga0302208_10000984_pt1 | contig 12743 bp, 14 predicted proteins | sample II_Fen_E2_3_FD_194577 | JGI IMG/M metagenome (GOLD analysis project Ga0302208, IMG submission 194577) | Peat permafrost microbial communities from Stordalen Mire near Abisko, Sweden - II_Fen_E2_3 | ecosystem: Environmental > Terrestrial > Soil > Wetlands > Permafrost | place: Sweden: Abisko...
CGGGTGCCCCTGGTCGGCGCAAGCTAGACCGTTGGATTGATTGGGCGCTCTCGCATCCCGCACGGGGCGGGATGTTCGCATAGAAGAATCATGGTTGATGTTTAGGCCGAATCGATGGTTGGTGGAACGAACAGTTCCACCGAGAAGTGATTCAGCGTGAGATTTCCAGAGCCTTGGTCCTCAACCTCTCTGGCAAAGCAAGCGGTGCCCAGGCACTGCATAGGACAACTTTGCCCTTGACAGAGCCTTCGCTCTTATCGAGGGGCACCCGGTACCGAGCGAAACAAATCGCTCCTCGAGAGTGCGGATGGAAGCATGGCGACAGTGGCCACTCGGCGGAGAAGAAAACGTGCCTAACAAAAACAGACAAGAATCAACTTGACTCCGACCGGCCTTCTCATGGAAGGCGATTACACCAACTACTCAGGCACTACATTGGCCTCTTGACAAAAACTGCCGCCGATAGCGTAATACTGGCCGATTAGTTCCTCCCGCTCGTTCACGCTGGCCGGTTTTCCCTGAGCCTTAGAGTTAGGGGGCAATGGTATGTCGAAGCACCGCAAATTGTTCCTGGCACTATTTTCTCTGCTCGCAGTGATTCCAGCATGGGCGACGAATTATCAGGTGGGAGGATGCCTGGCGAAGCTGCCGAACTTCCCGACCATCCAGGCGGCGGTGAGCACTGTGCCGCCATTTTCGACGGTTCTCGTCTGCCCCGGGATTTACCCGGAGCAAATAACGATTTCCCGGCCACTGAACTTGCGCGGCCAGGTTATGTTTCCTCTCAACCTGGGCCGGCCTGTGATCATCCCACCTCGCGTCGTCGGGGGCGGCTCCGGTCTACAGGTAAACGTCACGAACATTCAGGGCACTCCTTTTGCCGCGCAAGTTCTGGTCGCGAATGTTGCCCCCGTCGGGCTCGTGAACATCCTGGGTATCACGGTTGACGGCAGCAACGGCAGCCTTGCGTGCTCCTCAAACGCTCAAATCGCAGGAGTGTTTTATGCCTCCGGCACCTCCGGCAGCGTCACCGACGTGACCACCCAGAATCAGCAAAACAACGGTTGCGGGTTCGGAATCTGGGCTGAAAATGGGGCTGGTCCCAGCCAAAGCATCGACCTCGCAGGCAACAGTGTTCACGACATGGACAACACCGGTATCGTGGCCCTCAGCGATCAGAATCCGCCAACTCTTACCCTCACAATCAGCGGCAACTCGGTAACCGGCAACAACAACACCCAGGGTATCGCTTCCGAGAATGTCAGCGGTGCGATTAAGCAAAATGTGGTGACGGGCGGCGCGATCGGCATCGCCGATGTCGACTTCTTTCCCCAGCAAACGCCCGGCATCAGCATTTCCAGCAACACCGTTGCCGACATTCAAGACGCTCCCGGCATTGCCATCGTTATTCGGGAAGGCAGCACCGCAAAATCCAATAAAATCGCTAATGTCTTAACAGGCTTCTATCTCCAGGGCGGGAACGCCAACCCCGGTCCCACCCTGTCTGCCAACATAGCTGAGATCACAAATACCAGCATCGAATTCAACTGCACCACCCACGTCATTCTTAAGGGAAACACATTGAATGATTCGCTCGTCGCATTCGACCGGGTCCCATCGGGGACGTCACTGTCCACTCCGATTTACAACATTGACACGATCCAGACAGGTTCGTGCCCATAGCTTGGGCATGTTCGCGCCGAAAAAGAAATGAAAGGAGACAAATTGTATGTCGCGACACCTGGCATGGATTTTCCTCGGAGTCATGACACTTGCGGCGAGCGCCCCTTTGGAAGCCCTGAACTACGAAGTTGGGGGCTGTCGGACCGGCTCAACCTACGTCAACTTCGCCACGATTTCGGCGGCAGTTAGCGCTGTGCCTGCCGGGGCCACTATTTTGATTTGCGCCGGAGTCTATCCTGAGCAAGTTACGATCACCCATCCCTTGACTTTGAAGGGCATCCCCTCGGGCAATGCGAATCGGGCCGTGATCGTGGCCAGTGCGAACGGCAACTTTGCCCCCAATGTAACCAGCATCAACGGCCCTCCCTTCTATGCCCAAATTCTGATCGAAAACGTCACCCCCGCCGGAGTCGTTAACCTCACCGGAATCACGATTGACGGCAACGGCATCAATTTCGACTGCCCCTCATTGAGCCCACAGCATCTGGCTGGTGTTTTTTATGCGTCCGGCACCTCGGGGACAGTCAACCAGGTAACGGCTCGAAATCAGCTGAGTACCAGTGCCAGTGGTGCTTGTGGAGAGGGTATCTGGGCGGAGAATGGTGCGGGAACACAAACCGTCAATATCACAAACAGCAGCGTCCGCAATATCGGCGACTCAGGTATCACTGCGACCAGTAGCAACTCTTCAGGTTCGGTCGCCATAAAAACGAATTTTGTAATCGACACCGGAGTCGGTTTCACCGGCGCTGGAATTGCGGATTTTTCAGCAGGACAAGTTAGCGGGAATGTCGTTACACACAACCCTACCACCGCAATCATCACCGGCGGACCAATGACCATGCAAGGCAATACCGTCGCCGACCTCACGTGGGCATTTGACATATCCGGATCGGACATCACCGTGCAATCGAACTACATCTCCAATGTTCAGGTCGGCATCGCCATTGAGGGCGGTAGCCCAATTGTTAAATCCAATACCATCACGCACACCAGCGGTTGCGCGCTCACATTTAGGTACAACTCGAACAACGCAACCATCACCGGCAACCATATCAATGATTCCCCCTATGCTTTCGCGAACTTGTCCGGGCCTCTTCCCTCCCATAACGTTCTCTTCAATGTGGACAGTGTCCAGGGTTCAACAACAACTTGCCCGTAAACTTCATTGGCCGGGTGCCCCACACATCGCGCACTTTGGCGGGTGGCCCCCTTCTAAAATAGGTAAGCGACGGGGTGCCCCACATCTCGCGGTTTTCGAGATGTGGGCCCGCTTCACTCCTCGGACTGCTTTCTCTCTCCCATCATCACCTTCCGCAGCGCCCGATTGATCCTGGTCTGGTAGCCGTGCCCTTGCTTCTTGAACCAGGCCAGCACATCGGCGTCCAGGCGCAGCGTGACCGGCTTCTTGATCGGCTTGTACACCCCGCCAGCTCGGCGGGCAGATAGCGCGCCCCTCCCCCTCACTGGCCGATGCTCGGAGGCTGACAATCTTCCGCCGCCTGGTAACTCGTTTCCTTTGTTTCATTGGATGACCTGCATACATATATAGCTGTACGTACACACTAACAAGTACACAATGTTCCACGTGGAACATTCTGCCGGGTGCGCGCCCGGGTTTACTGTTTAACGGAGAAGGTCACATTGACGTGGGTGCCGTCATTCTCGCTTCCGAGGCTTACTATGACGGCGCGCTTGTTGGCCTTGTCTTCGCCGGAGACCATGCCTCCGACTTTTCCATCGGAGTTACTGGTCATGTTGGATACGGCAAAGCCCGCCGATTTCAGAGAGTCACCATAGAATGAAATGACCTTGTCGGCCGCGTCCTTGGTGACAAACGTGTAGGCGCCCGTCTGCTCTGTGCCGTTGCTGGATGAGAATGTGGTTTGCGGAGAAGACCCGGGATACACGGGCACCCAATCGGGCGCTTTGTCGGCGCCGCTGCCCATCTTCATGGTCCCTTCGGAGCTTTTCACCTCCATGCTGGCGTTGGCCCCCTCTCCCGTGGTTGTCATGGACATCGTTTTGCCGTTCTCATCGATAATGACCATGGATTTCTTCTGCGGGTCGAACTTCATGGTTACGACCTTGCCGTCTTTCTTGTTGCGGACGACGATGGTTCCGGCCTTGTCGTCGCTCGATACGATCTCCGCGTCCGGGTTCAGGGCAACGGCCATCTTCGCGGTGGCGAGCCCGGGGTTGCTCTTCATCAAATCCGAATCGAGGCCTGCACTTTTCATCTTGTGCATGGCGTAGAAGCCGATTACGGCGCAACTGGCAAAAGAAATCAGGAGCAGCCCCACAACAATGCCGGCAATCCACAGAAGTACTTTGGCTCCTGAACTCTTCTGGGCTGCGGGCGGGGTGCCGCCGGGTGTTTGCGGACTGGACGGGATACTGGACATGGGAGTCTCCTCTTCTCTGGAATATGGCTTGAAAGCTGCGACGGACGGAAGAAGCCGTGCGTCTGAAGGACGCGCCATTATACGCCGGGTTGCCCCATCTCCCGCGCCTTTCGAGAGGCGGGGTTCCGTGTCCCTGTCGGATTGGGGGCTTTGCGAACTTCAAGGCGAGTGCCGAGCTGAAATAATGGGAGTGCGCGCAGATTGAGTTCGGCGCGTTAGGCCGCCGACCAGGTGGCCCCTGATTCGGGGGCGATGGCGATGTAGCTGAGCATGGCCTGCTTCAATTGCGAATCCACTTCGTCTGCGATGGTGATCACATCCAGCAGCACTTTGCTGAAATCTATTCTGGCCAGATTGTTTTGTAAGGTATTAAAGATGCTTACCTGGAGGATTCGCGATTCCTCGACCACCATCGCGGCCGTGTAGCCCTGTTTGCGGCGCAGATCTCCGTGCTCGCGGGCCGGGATCGAGACCATATTTTTCTCGCCTTGAGGGAGGCCTAAACGGTCAATGAGGTCAGCGAGAATTCTGGGAAGATAACCAGTGCGGTCCTCCGGGCTGAGCGGGACACAGGTCAACTCTTCGTTATGCTCTACCAGCAGCATCCAGTCCTGAATCGTGGCATTGAGCTCATGCGCCAGTATGGTGGCCACGCTCTCCGTTGGCAGCGGCCTCCGAGCTCCAGGGGTCGTGAGTTTATTGCGGATCAGTGTCCGAAGGGCAGCGATGTCGATTGGTTTTACGAGGACTTCGTCAGCCTGTAAACGGATGGCGGCCAAGGCCTCGTCGATCGCCGGGTAGCCGCTGAGCACCAGAGTTACTGCGTGGGGGTGGGTGTGGCGCATGGCGCTGACAACGGTGAAACCATCACCGGCGTGCGGCATGTGCAGGTCGGAAAGTAGTGCGTCAAAGTGTTCCGTCGCGATACGACTGAGCGCATCCCGTACGCTCGTTACCGCAACCACTTCAAAGCCGTCGCGTTCGAGCGTTGTCTGCAACATTTCGCGGACAGCGTCGTCGTCCTCCGCAAGCAAGATCCGATACATCCCTGCAGTTGTTTCTTCCCCCACAGCGATTGCACCTCATGGTTTTCGACGACGGTAGCGGAGGGCCTTCAATCCCGTCTGTTCAATAGTGCACACTTCTGGTTCCCTATTGACAGACTTGATTCGTAAGTTGGCCGGGCCCGATCCATAGATACTAACCAGAGTAGCGGTAACTCGCAGCGCTGAAGCGCTGCGCCACACAAAGTCCCGCCACCAACAACCCCGCCACCCAAAATCGGCGATCCGCTTTCCTTACTGCTTGTAAACCCTGGCTTCCCAGCCCTTCAGATTCAGCACCGGCGTCTCCTCTTCCCCGGTAGCGAGATTCGAGATCTGCAACGCCCCGGCTTTCAGTCCACCGGGCAAGTTGTAGGCAACAGCGTCTTTCGAGAAATTCAGGACCACCAGATACTTGTCTTTCCCCAAAGTTCGCGTGTAGGCGAAGATTTTCGCGTTCTCCGGATCGAGGTCCTCATAGTCGCCGTAGACCAGGGCCGGCGTTTTCTCCCGGAACCGGGACATCTTCGAGAAATAGCTGTAGATCGAGTTGGGATCGCCAAGTTCCTGACTGGCGTTGATGTCTTTGTAATTGGGGTTGACGGCCAGCCAAGGCTGGGCGGCGGTAGAGAAACCTGCCTGGGGCGAGCTGTCCCACTGCATGGGAGTACGCGAGTGGTCGCGGCTGGTCTTGCGGAGGTTGGCGATGTAATCGCCGGCTTTCACCTTACCCGTGAGAACGTCGGCCTTCCATCCGTTCTTTACCTCGATGTCGTCGAACTGCTCGATGCGGGTGAAGGGATAGTTCGTCATCCCCAGCTCGTCGCCCTGGTAGATAAAAGGCGTGCCTTTCAGTGTGAGCAGCATGGTGGCCAGCAGCTTTGCCGAGGGGACGCGAAACGCAGGCGAGTCATCGCCGAAGGTCGACACCACGCGCGGATTGTCATGGTTGGAGAGAAAGATCGTATTCCAGCTATGCACATCCAAGGCTTTGTTCTGAGTCGTGTAGATCGCTTTCATTTCCGGCAGGGTCGAGTCGCGCCACTGGCGGCCGTCACGATTCAACCGCACCACATCGAAGTTGAAGATCATGTTGAGTTCGTTACGGCGCTCGTCGACCAAGGTCGGCGTCTGGTCGAGCGTGACCCCAAAGGCCTCGCCGACAGTCATCAGGTCGTACTTGGACAGCACTTCGCGATTCATCTCCTGCAGGTACTCGTGCAGGTGCGGACCCATGGCGTAGAAGTAGTGCGGGCGCATCCTGTAGTCGGGCGGAAGGTCGGGCAAGCCCTCGCGTTTTGAGATGAACGGAATCACGTCCATGCGGAAACCGTCGACGCCCTTGTCGAGCCAGAACTTCATCAAGTCGTAGACTTCCGCGCGGACTCTGCGATTGTCCCAGTTGAGATCGGGCTGCTTCTCGGCGAACAGGTGCAGGTAGTACTCGTTGGTCGCGGGATCGAGCTTCCAAGCCGGGCCCGAAAAGAACGATACCCAGTTGTTCGGCTCGTGGCCATCCTTCGCCGGACGCCAGATGTAATAGTCGCGATACGGATTGTCTTTCGACTTGCGGCTCTCGGCAAACCAGGCGTGCTCGTCGCTGGAATGGTTCACCACCAGGTCGAGGATCAGTCTCATGTGGCGCTGCTTCACGCCTTTCAGCAACTCATCGAAATCGGCCATGGTGCCGAATTCAGCCATGACCTTGCGGTAGTCGCGAATGTCATAGCCGTTGTCAGCATTCGGCGAATCGTAATGCGGGCTCAGCCAGATCACGTTGACGCCGATCCCCTGGATGTAATCCAGCTTCGACGTGATGCCTTTCAGGTCGCCGATGCCGTCGCCATTCGAATCCTTGAACGATCGCGGATACACCTGGTAGACGATGCCTTCCTTCCACCACTTCGGCTGATAACCGTTGGCGGTAGTGGCCTGGGGTGTACTGCTTTGTGCGCTGGAAGAGTCGGCAGCAAATGCCGCCACCGTGAATAACATCAGGGTAAGCGCGATGGTAGACAAGAAGATGCGGAAGTTCACCGGGGTGATCCTCGAAAGCAGGGTTAGATTGCGTCGAAGCGATTCTATACCGCAGGGGCAACAGGACAGTTCTTCAGGCGACCATATTGTCACACTTGTAAGGGGTTGCCGATTCGTATCCACTTGTCAGTGAACGGACTCCGAAGCGATGGCAAAGCGACTGCTGTTGGTTGAAAATTGCGAGGACAACATCTGTTGTGGCCTGGGTGGATTTTTTCGAGCATCTGGATTCGAAATCGAACTGCCCACGACTCTTGCAGGCTGCCTGGAAGCAGTGCGCACCAAACCTCCAGATGGTGTCCTGATGATTACTAACAACATTCGTAACCCGTCTGCCTTTGTGATCGCGGAGGCCATCCGGAGCTTGCAGCCGAACTGCGGCTTCGTGTTCCTGATGGGACACGAAAGGGACGGGAGCGACGACTTCCTCGCTGCGGGGTACAAATTCCGCGTTCATTGGATACCAATACCGCTGGCGGAGTTGCGGGCGTTAGTTTCTGAAGCAATCGATCAGCCCGCGGGGACCTTTTTCATTCCGGAGAAAAAACCTTAGGCCGTGGAATCCGGGCGATCCAACCTACGGCAGACAAGCACCGCCGCGAGGGCGGCAGGGGCACGCAGGCGGCAGCCCGTTGCCCCAGCGAAAAACTTCACGCTCATGCGCTCTTCCAGTTCTCCCGGGCGAACTGTTCGCAGTCGTGAGCTTCGAAGTCTCTTGTGATCGTCTTTGCGAGAGTCTCGTTTTCCTTCAGATTGGTCGGTTGCCGCCGACTCCAGCAGCAGCGCGCACAAAACCACCCTGCCCACTCGGGGCCTATGAAGAGGACAAGACGACGATCGTGCTCCCACTCCATGTGGCCTCCACCAACACTGATGCGTGCGCCGGAGAATCCGGCGGCCCCTGTTCGCAGCACTCTATGCTGAAACCCGGCAACTGTCCAATGGCACGGTTGTGCGGAGCGGCGGGAGTCGAGATTGCCGCAAGTTCTGATGGTAGTCAACGGGAAGGTGTCTGTGAGCACGGACAGCGGGATTGCCGTGCTGGGGCTGTTTTGAAAACGCAGTGAATTCGTCCGACGGGCACTAACGCGACGAAGCCGAACGGGACCAGGCAGTCGCAGATTCCAGATGCGCTCGCTCCCCCTCCAGTTGGGACCGCGCGGTAAGAAGCTGAGCGTGCACGTCCGGCAACAGTTGCCGGAGCTGTTCGAGGTGTTGCCGGTACCGCTCCAATTCTTCGGGCACGCGCCCGTCCGTCTGTTTGGCCAACCCGGCACGGAGCCATTCGCCGACGCGCAGCACTTCGGCCAGAGCTGCGGCCATCTGCTCAGCACCGACCGCACAGGAGCCCTGCGCAGGCCGCAGGGTTTTGAGCAGCAGGTCGAGTTTCTGATTCGCGTTCTCGAGTGCTTGCACGGCGATCCCTACGCCTTCCATTCTGAACTCCCCTGGGCTTTTCCGTTCGTTTCATCGCCGGCAGCGTGGGGCGCCGCCTGTTTGGGTGCAGGCACGGGGTGCTGGCGTTCTACTTCGAGCCAGGCTTCCCTGACCTGAAGGATATTCCGCCATTGCTTTTCGAGCAGATCGGTTGATCCCTCCATGCTGGCGCGCACCAGGTTCTCGCGCACCAGGTCATAGAAGCGGTCCAGGCTCTGAGCCACTTCGCCGCCTCCGTCCAGGTTCAGCGATCCTTGCAACTGAACGAGCACGACCAAAGCGTGGTCCAGTTCCGCGCAGCGGCGTTCGACATCCTGTTTGCGGAAAGCGTCCAAGGCGCGCTGGAGATCGCGCAATAACTGGTCGTAGAGAAGCACGACCAGGTGAACGGGGTTGTCACCGCTGATCTCCGATTCGCGATAAGCCTGGATAGCGTCCATGATTACTTACTCGTGAGGGTCCCCAGTTGAGTCTGGATCTGCTGAATCAGCACCGGGTACTGCCGGAGCATGGCGTCCACCTGGCTGTACTGGCTGATGAGAAACGTACGGCGGTTGACCAGCCGGTCCTCCAGGTCGTTGATCTGCCGGGTGAGCTGTTTCTGGCCGGCGGAATTCTCGCTGAGGTTGAGGCTGAGCAGGCCCGCCCCCGCATCGGTAATGGAACGCAGGTCGCTGCTGAAGTTGGCGCCGAAACTGCCCGTATTCACCGATTGAAAGAAGTTCTGCACGCTGGTGAACTGGTTGCTGAGAGCAGAACTGAGCTTGGTGTTGTCGACCTTGAGGGTTCCGTCGTCCTGCAGGTCAACTCCCAGCGAGGCCAGGTTCACAATTCCATTGTTGCCGGTGATGGAATAGGTGACATCGGAAAGCAGTGAACTTTGCAGACTCCGCAACGCGCTGTTGCTGGCGAGGGGACCGGCGGTGCCGTCGGCAGCGGTGGCGAATTGCGAGTTCACGCTTCTAATGGACGAATTGTAGGCACTGACGAAATCATTGATGGCCTGGGTGATGCCGGCGGTATCGGGGGCAACCGATATCGTGACGGGAGTTCCGGGACTGGCGCCCAGCAGGTTGAGAGTGACCCCGGGCAGCGGAGCGCTGACAGTGTTGGTGGTGCTGGTCAGGGGGATGCCGTCGAGCGAGAAGCCAGCATCGACTCCCGCGACAGACTTGTGGAACACGAGGCCTGTGTTGTTGGCGGTGACGTTGACGTCGCCGGGGAGACCGCTGGTCTTACTGACGAGCGCCAGGCGGGAACCGTTGGCGTCACTGATGACGCTGGCCGTCACACCGTAATTGTTGGAGTTGATGTAGGAGGCGAGCTTGTCCACGGTGTCGTTGCTACTGTCGATGGTGACGACGTTGCTGCCCTGGCCGACGCCGAGCGTGAAAGTACCGTGCGCCAGCGTGGACCCGGTTGTGACCGGATCGGTGTAGTAGGAAGAGACGGTCGCGAGGTGATTGACGACCAGCGTATGAACACCGGTGGCAGTGCCGGGTTGCGCACTGGCGGTGACCAAGCTGGGTTGAGATGAGGTAACAGTCTGGCCAGCGAAGGCTCCGCTGAGATCGCCCAGCGCGAATATCTTGTCTTTGAGGGCGTTCACTCCGCTGCTGAGCGAATTTAGCGAAGCGGCCTGGACTGTCAGTGTTGCCTGCTGCTGCTGCCAAAGGCGCTCGGGCGCCTGTTCCGCAGTAATGATCTGGTCCACGATAGCAGTGACATCGATGCCCGTGCCCTGGCTCGCGGTTGTCGAATTCAAGTTCAGACCGGTTGTACTCATAGTTTTTATGTGTACCGCACAGCGGGATTAACGGCGGTTCCCATCGCTGCCTGTTTCTTGTTCGGTTGAAGCCGCAGCTCGCTCTTCCTGCAGCAATTGGTCGATGAACCGGGCCACATTCAGCACTTGTTCACTTGGGATCTGCCGGATCAGCTCGCCACTTTTCTTGTCAGTGATCTGGACAACAACGCCGTCGTTAGCGTTCCACTGCACCTGGACTTCGTCGGAGTTATCAGGCTGAGGAGCGACGGGCTTGACGACGGGAACTGGAGCGCGGGGAGTATTGGAAACGCGAGGGCGCGCGTTGTCGGCGCGCACCGCGGCCGCGGGCTGAACTTGCTGCGGCTCGCTGGATCGAATTGGATCCACCAACATGACGTGCCTCGAAAAATTCCCGGAAGCGGCGGTCAGACCGCCTCCGGGATTCCAACTACTTCAGGAGCGATAGAACGCTCTGCTGGTTCTGGTTGGCTTGCGCCAGGGCCGAGATACCTGTCTGATTCAGGATGGAGAACTTGGTGAGGTTCGCCACTTCCTGAGCGATGTCGGCAGCGCGAATGCCATCTTCGGCAGCCGTCAGGTTCTGGGACTGGTTGTTAATGACACTGACTGCGCTCTGCAGCCGGTTGATGGTAGCGCCAAGATTGCCGCGCGTTCCGGCAACCGACTGGATGGCAGAGTTGATGGTGGTCAGAGCAGCTTGAGCCGCCGCTGCCGTGGTCAATCCGGCCGAACCAGCGCCGCCGGCAAGAGTGGCGCCGCTACTGAAGCCGAAGGTGGCGTCGTCGGTGGTGGATGCCAGAGCATTTCCGCCAACTCCGGCCACCTTCGCGGTGAAGGTGACGGTGGAGGTTGTGGCTGCCGCCGAAACGTCCGCATTGGCTACCGTGCCGGCGCCGTAGGCAACTCCGGCTCCCGGCCCGCCATTGACGGCGGCGGCCAGGTTAGCCAGAGTGTCCGCGGTGGTGGCGCCAATGGCGACCGTGCCGGCAGCGCCAGCGGCCGCAGCGAACGTGTACGTCTGCGTGCCGATGGCGACGACCTTACCGGCCGTCGCGTTGCCGATCGCACTCAGAACATTGCTGGCATTCGCACCCAGACCGATGCCCAGGGAGCTAATCGCACCCGTGGTTGTCGAAATCGTGCTGGATCCAGTGGTGGTGGAGTCGCTGAGGTAGATGTCGATCGAAGTTGCGCTGAACACCTGCGTACCGTTGAAGGTGGTATTGGAACCGATGCGATCGATTTCAGCTTTGATCGCCGTGAACTCGCTGTCCAGAGCAGTGCGCTGGGTGTCGGACACGGTGCCGTTGGCGGACTCAGTGGCCAGCGTAACGGCGCGGTTCAAAAGAGTGGTGACCTGGGCGAGCGCGCCATCAGCGACTTGCAGTTTGCCGGTGCCGTCATTCGCGTTGCGGGAAGACTGCGTCAGGGCCGAGATGTTGGCTCGTAACCCGTCGGCAATCGCGAGACCGGCAGCGTCATCCGCGCCGCTATTGATGCGCGAACCCGATGACAGCCGGAACAGCGTCTTCTGCAGACCCGCACCTGTAATCGCCAACTGGTTCTGAGCGGCCAGGGACGGAATATTGTTCAGAATGCTGAGTGCCATTGTGAATCTCCTTTTGGTTCCGTTCCTGGAACCGTCCCCGAACCCTTCCCGGAGGCTGCATTCCGTTTGTCCTGCGGAACCCGTTTGGTTTCATACGGGACATCGGCAGAGCAGCGCAGCGCTTTATTTCCACAGGTACTCTCCGAGTGAGACCTTAGGTAACCAGCCCGGTTTGGAGCCCTGCCTACGCGCTCCGCGGGATTCCGCCGATCTATATACGAAGAGAGACTATTAGGCGAACGCGCCCAGGAGAAGAATCATGATCCAGCTCACCCGGCTCAATGCCTCTCCCCTGGCCGTCAATTCGGACCTCATCAAATTTGTCGAGCAGGCACCGGACACGGTCATCACACTGATCACCGGCGAAAAAATCGTGGTGCGGGAGAGCGCCCAGGAGGTACTGGAGAAGGTCGTAGAATTCCGGCGCTCTGTGCTGCAAGGAATGATGCTCTGGTGGGACAATCGCGCCGCGCTCTTGCCCATCGTGAAAAGTGATACCCGCAGCAGCGAAGAAAGGTAGGAGGCCGCTTGGATAAGGCAACCCTTGGTGGTCTCCTGCTGGGACTGGGCGGCATCCTGCTTGGTCTCATGCTGGAAGGCGGAAACCTGGGACAGGTGCTGCAACCGACGGCCGCCATGATCGTTTTCGGGGGAACCATGGGAGCGGTGCTGATCAATTTCCCGCTGCCCGTGGTGATCAAAGCGCTCCGGCGGCTGGCCAATGTCTTTCTTGAACCCAA
>Ga0302208_10000986_pt1 | contig 12722 bp, 11 predicted proteins | sample II_Fen_E2_3_FD_194577 | JGI IMG/M metagenome (GOLD analysis project Ga0302208, IMG submission 194577) | Peat permafrost microbial communities from Stordalen Mire near Abisko, Sweden - II_Fen_E2_3 | ecosystem: Environmental > Terrestrial > Soil > Wetlands > Permafrost | place: Sweden: Abisko...
AACTTCGGTGCGTCTTACTGGATCAGGGATGGGAGTCTTCAGAAAAGTGTGTCTGTTGGTTCTTTTGTAGTTTAAATCATTTTAATTTAAAATTTACTATACTGTAGAGCTAGTCTATTCGGATAAAACGGGTAATAACTTTTTGGCTTCCAACGCCATAAAAAAGTTTATTCTCGTTTTATTCCGCAGATACATTTCTCTGTTTCATTGATGTTTGCCTTCTTTATGGAAAACGTGCCTCTCTTACAAAGATAGAATTATTATCCCAAATGCTTTGAATATCTCTCTCCAAACTGGTCAATAAGTTCCCTTTTTGTATCTAACCTATTGAATATGTTTTTCTTCCAACTTTTTTCATTGTAGGTTATGGTCAGGTATATTTGCTTTAATAGTGCCATTTCACTGCTCCATGCACCTTTGGTTTTGGTCACTTTACGAATAATACGATGAAAACCTTCAACTGGATTAGTCGTATAAATCAGTCTCCGGATATTTGAACTATAATCCATAAATGCCATTAATTCATCCCAACAGGCTATCCATTTAGGACTAATCTCTTTATATTTTTTATCCCAGGTTAAGCGAAATGAAGCTAAAGCTACGGCGGCCTGTTCCCGATTGGCTGAGGTATAAATGGTTTTTAAGTCATTGCATACAGCCCTAATATCCTTATAGCTAACATATTTTACCGAATTACGGATCATATGCACAATACACCTCTGTATTTGTGATTCAGGGAAAACCTCTTCAATCACATCTTTAAATCCTGCCAAGCCGTCTATGCAGAAAAACAGAACATCCTCTACACCCCTTTTTCTAAGGTCTTCTAAAATAAGCCCCCACTGCCTGGCACCTTCTGAATCACCTAGATAAAGCCCGAGTATCTCACGTTGTCCGGAAGCATCTACAGCATAGGTGGTATAAAATGCTTTGCTTATCACGCGTCCGTCTTGCCTTACTTTAAAATGAATGGCATCCAGATAAATAATGGCGTAAAAGGGCAGTAATTGCCTGTTTTGCCACTGGTTAATCTCGGGTATTATCCTGTCTGTTACAGCACTTATGGCACCCGCACTAAGCTCTACCCCATACAGTTGACGTAATTGAAACCGGACATCTTCTACCGATTGACCACGGGCATATAAACTCAGTATAATCTCGTCAATACCTGTTCCAAGAGACCTCTGCCATTTCTTTAGAATTACAGGTTCGTGAACCCCGTCCCGATCGCGAGGTGGACGTATATCCAACGTCCCCGCAGAACTTCTTACCTGCTTACTGGTATAACCATTACGCTTGTTTCTTGATCCTGTATCTGACTCTGAATCTGATGCAAGCGTATAATCTATCTCGCCTTCTAAAGCTGCATTAATCATTGATTGAAGCATATCTGTAAAAATGCCTCCTTCACCCAATAAAGAATCATTGTTGTAAAGACGACTTAAAACTTCGGTGCGTCTTACTGGATCAGGGATTAAATCCTCCATTCGAGGGGTGCTTGTTCTTCGTTTTTTTAACATGGTCAAAATTATTACTTTTTTCTCAATTAATAATTAAGACACACTTTTTTGAACAGCCTCAAGTGCTGCAATTTTAAGCTATTTTCCTACTGTCCGGAAAATTAAGAGATGGTTTCCACCTGATGAACAGAGTACTGGAATGAGTCGTTTTTGGGGCTGGAAAAAGAGGGCGGATTATTTAAAATGCAACAGTTGATGCTTCCTGTTCCTTTTATCTCATAGGTTCACTTCAGCTCCCAATGCGGAACGCGAAACACGGAATATTGAACGCGGAACGATTTTGTGGAACGTGGAACGCGGAACATTAATCTTCTGAACCGGATGTGGTGTCCGGATTGGTTTTGGTAAAGGATTTTTTAATCCAGTTTGGGATCACGATCAAGCCAAGGACCAGATACAGGTAGTAACTGATGAGTCTCCAGACCAGGGTTACAAAAATGATGGCACTGGTTGAATTGAAAATGTCGCTGTAATACTCTTTGAAAGCATACTCGGTGATGCCGCTGCCTCCGGGGGTGGGGCTGACTACCATGACCATCCACAGGATCAGCTGACGTGCAAAAATCAATAGATGATTGGCAATGGGAACAAATGCCATAAAAATGGCATTCACCACTAAAAAGCGGGCTGTCCAGGTCAGGATAGTCATCCCAAATGCTTTGATCCAAAACCAGTAGGAGCGATTGGCAATATCCTGGGAGGCCTGGACCAGGTTGTTGGTGAGCAGGTCTACGTTGCTGTACCAACGTTTCAATACTGGGAGTCTGAATATTGTCAAAAGGATATGCCTGATCCACTCGGGGCGTTTGAAAGTACCGATATACAGTATGCTGATCCAGCAGAGACGGATCACATACAGGGAACCAAAGATAACTCCAAAGGTTGAGACAATGACTGAGGAAGAATTGAACAGTTGGTTGATCGGAATAAATAAAAAGACGAGGGGGCAAAACAGGATAAAGAATAGTTCATCCAGGAACAAATTGACAAACATGATCGTAGTGCTTCGCCCGGCATTGATCCCTTCCTTGATGAGAAAAATGACCACCAGGCTTGATCCTCCTACCGCCGGTGGGGTGACTGCGGTAGTAAATTCGCTCAGGACATTGATGTGAAAAGCCTGTTTCCACGACAGCTGATTGTCGGTGAGTAGCCTGAAGCGCCACATCATGCCAAAGTCACGAATCAGCATTAACAGGAAAGCCAGCAGGATAAACAGTACGCTCGTAATGGTGAAGTCGAAAGTAGAAAATACATTCGCGTTAAATTCATCCAGAAAAAGCCAGCCAATGACTATTAAACCCAGTACTACCGGGATAAGCACCTGATAGGTTTTGAAGGGTTTAGCAGTACTTTTAGCAGTTCGTGTGGGCAGTATTATTTCTTCCATTTCCGTGCCATTAATTTCTTATACCTGTCCAGGACTTCATCGGTGACACTTTCCCAGGAACGGGCAATACTCTTCGCTGCATTTGCCCCGGCTTGATGTACCCTGTCGGGAGAGTCAAACAACTCCCTTAATTTAGATGCAAATGATTCTGTGGAGTTTTCGATCAGGAACCCGTTGAAGTTATCGATGATGTTTTCAGCGGAAGAGGAACCCTTTATCAGGATGGATGGTGTGTGCATGGCCCCCGCTTCACGGATGACCAACGGGGCATTGTCGTAAATGGAAGGAAAGAGGAATAAATCGGCAGCAGCATAATACTGTTTAAGCTTCTCACGGTCGGTAATCATTCCTACAAATGTAACCTTATCGCTCAATCCCATCTCGTCCACCAGTTGTTTGAGATCGTCCGCAGCATACCCAATGCCAATGAAGAACATTTTAAAAGGAAGATCCTTCACCAGTGCCAGTGTTTCAACAATCAACCGGGTATTCTTTTCCCAGATATGTTGCCCTACAAAGAGAAATACCTGTTCTTTTTCCGCAATATCCAGTTCCTTCCGGGCTGCTTTAATAATCGGTTCAATGGGTTTGTTCGTTGCAAAATCATTGCCATTGTCTACAACTTCAACTTTTCCTTTGAAGCCGTATTCCCGTATGGTTTCTTCTACCGAAGCCTGCGGAATCCAGACTTCGTCAGCTTTTTCGAAAAAGCGTATGACATCGTTGGTCATTTGCCGTGCAATAAATTTATTACGCACCGAATGTTCAAAGTCATCCCTGAATTTGGAATGGAAGGTAGCAACCAATGGTATTTTTTGCTTTCTGGCAATACTTAAGGCGATATTTCCTGAGCTGAAGGGGCAATGGGCATGTACCAACCCGAAAGAGATCTGGTTGATTTCTGTATTAAACTGGAAATCGATTTCAGGGATGCCTAACCGATAGGGTTTCCTGCCAATAATGGGAATGGAGGCATATCTGTAGACCGGGTAGGGCTCGTTGTCGGAATAATCCGGCGACTTGGGTGTAATCACGCAAACGGATTGGTGTTTTTGATGCAACCAATATGCATAATTCTGAGTGGTCAGCGAAACTCCATCCATGATAGGGGGGAAACTATCATTGAAAATGCCGATAGTTTTCAATTTACTGCCTGTATGTTTTGTCATGGACCCGGGTTCTTTTTGAGTGTTAAAAAAAGTTGAAGAATCAAGTATTATTTTCCTTTTTCAACGTAGCAAATTTAGGAAATACTTTTCATATACCCATCGGTGGGGTTGCATTCTATTTCTATAAAAAGTATAATTATCAGAATGCCAGATGTCTAAAAATTAAAATCAGTTTATGAATTTAATTGAAACGGTTTTTTTAGAAATGAATAATCAAGCTAAATTATCCTTAAATTAATACAATTGAAATCTCTTTGAAATAATAAACAATTTCTAATTGAGATATGTTATTCTGTTTATTATAAAAGTTGTATCTTTGCGTTTTATTTATTTTTGTGAATTAACAAAGGTAAATGAGCTTAAGTATCCTTTATCTAATTGGTTACATCTGTTCGATTATTTAATCAGTGTGTTAGATAATCCGTTATGACATGTACTGATACTATACAAGTTATTGGAATTTGAGTAAGATAATAATAACATTGTTCAAATCAAATGAGTCAAAACAGATCGATACATTTTATAGCCGTTGAGAAACTGACGTTTATCTATATCCTGATAACTTCAGTAATAATTCTCTTTTTGAAGCCTGAGATACCTGTTATCCTGGAGCTATTAAGAGTCAGGTTATTGATGGTGTTGGTGATATTCGCATTGGCTGTTATTAATTCATATAAGGATTGGTGGATTGTACGCTTCTCGCGGTATGCCTTTATCGGAGCATTGCTGATTTATTGGTATCCGGAGACTTTTGATATCAACAGGATGATCCCTAACTTTGACTATTTGCTGGCCGGGTTAGAACAGCGGATCTTTGGCTTTCAGCCTGCCCTGGTCTTTATACAGAATTACCCGCAGCACTGGCTAGGTGAAATATTAAATATGGGCTATTTGTCCTATTATCCCATCATTATTGTAACGAGCATGTATTTTTATTTAAAAAATAATAATACTTTCGAGCCCTTCTTCTTTACAGTTCTTTTTTCATTCTTTTGCTACTACCTGATTTATATTCTTTTCCCGACAGCAGGTCCCCAATACTATTATCAGGCGATCGGGCTAGATCAGGTTCAATCAGGGATATTTCCGAATATAGGCCTTTATTTCGACAAACATCAGTCGTTGTTTACGATGAGCAATAACTCCGGATTCTTTTCACAACTGGTACAAAGCACCCAGCAGGTCGGTGAGCGCCCGACAGCAGCTTTCCCCAGTTCGCACGTGGGTATTTCGACTACTATCATCCTGTTGATCATAAAAAACAGGCAGTATTTTTTACTGGCATTTCTATTCCCACTCTATGTAGCCCTGGTAACTTCCACGGTTTATATCCAGGCACATTATGTGATTGACGTCTTTGCCGGATTTACTACTGCTTTCCTATTTGTCTTTTTAGGCAGTTTAGCTTACAAGGTATTTACCCGCAGGTTCTTTGGTATTACTGAATTGTCAGCACCGTTTACGAAGAAAGCCATGAAAGTGCAGAACTAAAAGCCGGCAGTTGGCTCAGACAAGCACTGTACATTGCAAACAGACCATCTCCGCTCAAATTCGATCATAGTTAGTGGAAACTGATCAGGGGCTCCTGATCGGGGTTCGGGTAAATCTGTAATCGTTGAAACCACACAATCCATTATCTTCGCATCCTGTTTACGATTTGAACAAAGATAATTATGAGCCATTTGGATAATTTCTTATCTTTGCATCCTTCTTAATCTGCAAATTTAAACGTTATATTTATCAGCTATGCCGCAACTTCTTACTGTGAAAGAGCTTAATGATCTGTGTAAAAACACGATGATAGAGCATTTGGGAATTGAATTTACCGAACTGTCAGCAGGCCGTGTGGTAGCACGAATGCCAATAGATGCCAGAACAATACAGCCTATGAAACGGTTGCATGGTGGAGCCATCATGACATTAGCCGAATCGGCCGGGAGCGCAGGCTCTTTAGCATTAGTAGACAGTACAAAATATAATGTGCTGGGTGCTGAAATCAGTGGAAGCCATGTGGGATCAACCACCGAAGACTACGTGATAGCCGTTGCTACTCTCGTTCATCAGGGAGGCAGTTCGCACGTGTGGGGAATCCAGGTCCGGGATATCAACAATACCCTTATTTCTGTTTGCCGGCTTACGAATCGCATCATTCCCATAAAGAACAAGGCTGAATAATGATTCCGGAAAACGGGACAACCCAACCCCTTCAAAAACTGCAACAGGTTTGTTTACGACAAAACATTCCCATGGTGTCATACCGCTTGCCCCTCCAACAGGAGATTACCACGTTAGTGCAATATCAGACTTATCCACTTAGAATCGATTCACACGATCATTTAGAGCAAGAGCAAGGGTTTGTGATGGCACCTTTTACTGATACGGATACCTGTGGCACCTTTCTCCTGAAACCTGATCATGTTTTCCATGGCGGAAACGTAGACCCTGAAATAATAAAGCTATTGTCCGGGTATACGGGATTTTTTGACATAGAAAGGCCATCTGTTGCGGGTATTGATACCACCACGAAGTTAGACTTTATCCAACAGGTTAATGATGCCAGACAGGCCATTACAAAAGGTGAATTCCATAAAGTAGTCCTGTCGAAAGTCAGGGTGGAGAAGCTCCAAGAGGACTTTGATGCAAGCACTTTTTTCCTTCGGTTGTGCGAAACTTATCCGCATGCCTTTGTATACCTGGTTCAACTTCCTGAAGTTGGTTGCTGGATCGGAGCGACCCCTGAACCCCTGTTGGTGGTAGAGGATGGTACCGTAAAAACCGTATCGCTTGCCGGAACACAGATAGCCACTGATGCCGATCTTGATTCATACTCCTGGAGCCGGAAAGAACTGGAAGAACAAGGTATCGTAACCGGGTTTGTTGAAAAGACATTGCAATCGTTGAACATACATAAGTATTCCATGCATGGTCCTTCAAATTACAAGGCTGCCAACCTGATCCATCTCAGGACAAGCTTTGAATTTGAAGCTGCTGACCTGAAAAACCGACTGGGTGATTTTATTAAAGCATTGCACCCCACTCCTTCGGTAGGTGGTTTGCCGAAAGATGCTGCCCGTCAGTTTATCCTGGGGCACGAAAACTACTCTAGAAACTACTATACCGGATACCTGGGTCCTGTCAATATTGAACATAAAAGCAATATCTTTGTAAACTTAAGGTGCCTGCAATTGTTTCAGAAACAGTTTGTGCTTTACAGCGGGGCAGGGATTACCACTTCGTCGGTAGCAGAGCGGGAATGGGAAGAAACAGATAATAAGATGATGACCATGATGAATGTCATGAATAGTCCAATTTAAATCAACTTTTCAATCAATAACTTTTCCAAAGTTTCGAACTTTGGAAAAGTTATAGTAATTAATTTGTAAATAGAACTATATGAATCATTTCCGTCAGGGAATTAAGAACCTACCCGAAATATGCTTCCAGCAAGGAGTACGTAAAGTCATCATTGCCCCGGGCTCCCGGAATGCACCCTTAATCCTGGCTTTTACCTCCCATACCGGACTTGAATGTTTAAGCATTACCGACGAACGTTCGGCTGCCTACTTTGCCGTTGGCATTGCCCAACACAGTGCCGAACCGGTGGCATTGATCTGTACGTCCGGGACAGCGGTGCTGAACTTTGCACCTGCCATTGCCGAAGCTTATTATCAAAACCTGCCCTTGATTGTCATCACTGCCGACCGTTCTGCCGAGACCATTGACCAGGCTGATGGGCAAACAATCCGCCAGTCGGATATTTACTCCAACTACATTAAAACCTGTGTCGGGCTGCCCGTTGAAACAGTCGAACAGGTTGACTTGGCTTACTCGGACCGGATGGTATCGCAGGCTATTGATATCGCCCTGACCTTTCCCATTGGTCCGGTACAAATCAATGTACCGCTTCGGGAACCTATCTATACAGCTTTGCCTGAAGCGCACAGCAATCCTAAAATCATTAAAACAATACCGGGTATTGTATCCGTTTCAAAGGAAAGCCTGCTAACATTATCAGCTGCATGGCTTACCTATGCCAAAAAGCTGATTGTTGTCGGGGTACAACCTTTGAATGGGTCACTGAATGAGCTGGTAAACAGACTGGCAAATGACCCTGATGTGGTGGTGATCGGAGAGAACCTGTCGAATATCAGTGGCGAGAAAATAATAGGCAGGCCGGAAGTTCTGTATGCTTCCCTGTCGAATGCACAGAAGGAATCATTCAAACCGGAATTGCTGATTACCATTGGGCATTCTGCAATCTCCAAACAAATGAAATTGTACTTAAAGGAGTTCCAACCTTTGGAACACTGGCAGTTTGAATCGTCTCTGCCTTATGCCGATACCTATAAAAGCCTGACTTCCATAGTGCCGGGATCAGCCATTGCAACCCTGGAAGCAATGCCTGCCGGTAAAACAAATAACGGATTTTCCAATGTCTATCAGCAACAGATGCAGACAATCAGCGAACGTCATGATGCCTTTGTAAAAGATGCACCGTTGTCGGATATGAGTGCCGTGACGAACCTGTTGGACATGATTCCTAAGGGTACTGTCCTGCAGCTTGCTAACAGTACTTCAGTACGCTGGACACAGTTATTTCCGACACGGAGTGATTTATCCTATTTTTGCAACCGGGGTACTTCGGGTATTGATGGGAGTTTATCCACGGCAGCCGGATTTGCCTGGTCGTCAAAGCAAAACACACTCTTCCTCACCGGTGATTTATCGTTTATCTACGATTCGAACGGCATGTGGAATGACTACCTGGGTAAAAACTTTAAAGTGGTGGTGATGAACAACAATGGCGGAAATATCTTCCGGTTTATTGGTGATACCCAATTAATGAAAACGAGTGAACAGTTTTTTACCACACCCCACCATGTAAAGATTAAATCACTGGTGGAAGCTTATGGGTTGAAATACATAGCCTGTAAGCAAGACTCTGAACAGGTCAATGCGCTCAAAGAATTGTTTGCATCCGAACAGGCTACCGTGCTAGAAATATTTACGGATGCTGATTTAAATACAGAGAATTATAAGGGATATTTTAGGAATATAAAGAACCCCTAACCCCTAAAGGGGAATTTCTTTTGCACCCCTTTAGGGGCTGGGGGTTATTAATAATAATACTAACTACTCTTTTCCCCTTTAGGGGTAAGGGGTCATATTTATATTTATATGAGAAACTGGACAACCATTAAAGAATTTGAAGAAATAAAGTTCGAGTATTTCGAAGGAATAGGCAAGATTACCATCAACCGTCCGCGGTACCGCAACGCCTTTACACCCGATACCATTAAAGAAATGATCGAGTGTATGTCATTTTGCAGGGATAGTCAGGATATCGCCACAGTCATCCTGACCGGTGAAGGGGATAAGGCATTTTGCAGTGGAGGGGATATCAATGTAAAACAAATAGGCGGATATATTGGGAAAGATGGCATTCCCCGTTTGAATGTGCTTGACCTGCAAAAAATGATACGCAGCCTGCCAAAGCCTGTTGTGGCTATGGTTAATGGTTTTGCTATTGGAGGCGGACACGTATTGCATGTGGTGTGTGACCTTTCCATTGCCTCTGAGAATGCTATCTTTGGACAAACAGGGCCTAAGGTGGGAAGCTTTGATGCAGGTTTTGGGTCTTCGTACCTGGCTCGTGTAGTAGGACAGAAGAAAGCCCGGGAAATCTGGTTCCTGTGCAAGCAATACTCTGCTGCCGAAGCCTATGATATGGGACTGGTAAACAAGGTAGTTCCTTTCGATCAACTGGAAGACGAAACCGTGGACTGGTGCAAACAGATGATGCAACACAGCCCGTTGGCATTGCGTATGATCAAAGCCGGCCTGAATGCAGAGCTGGATGGTCAGGCAGGTATCCAGGAATTGGCCGGGAATGCAACCATGCTCTATTACATGACTGAAGAGGCTCATGAAGGAAAGGATGCCTTCCTGCAGAAACGGAAACCTGATTTCTCTAAATTTCCTAAAATGCCGTGAGGTACTAATTACACGAATTAATACGAATTTCACTAATTTGTGTCATTCGATTTAATTCGTGTCATCCGTTTAAATTCGCTTAATTCGTATTTATGAAGATAAAACCCTGGATAGAAGCCTTTAGGCTTCGTACGTTGCCCCTGGCATTGTCGAACACCATTATTGGTTCGTGCCTGGCAGCAGCAGATGAGAAGTTTCGTTGGCCCATCTTTGGGTTGGCGGCATTGACTACTGTCATGCTGCAGATCATGTCGAACATGGCCAATGATTACGGTGATTTTGTAAACGGGAAGGATACTGCTGAGCGGATTGGCCCCAAGCGCATGGTGCAATCGGGTGAAATAACACCGAAAATCATGTTGCGGGGAATTATTCTCATTGGAATATTGTGTGCAATTTCAGGAGTTTCCCTGATTGTCATTGGTACCGAAGGCATACCTGTAACCAATATGCTTTTGTTTGGAGTGTTAGGACTTGCAGCCATAGCGGCAGCTATCAAATATACCGTAGGTAAAAATCCATACGGTTATCGGGGCTTGGGTGATATCTTTGTATTTATTTTCTTTGGCCTGGTGGGTGTTATCGGTACCTATTTCCTCCATACGCAAACCTTCCGATGGGATCTGTTGCTGCCTGCTTCTGCCATTGGCATGTTAAGTACCGGTGTCCTGAATATGAACAATATGCGCGACTATGAAGCCGACAAGAATGCCGGTAAGACTACTATTGTAGTATCCATGGGGGTGAAAAAAGCAGCTTATTATCACTTGTTTTTGGTGGGAGGTGCTGTCCTGTTGGCTATCCTTTATACCCTGTTAAATTATCATGCTGCCTGGCAATGGCTCTTTGTCTTATCGTTTCCAATCCTGTTCCTGAACCTAAAAAAAGTATACACTTACAAAAACGCGTTGGAACTGTATCCCGAGCTGCCGCGTTTATCCATGGCAAGTTTGGTGTTTGCACTGACATTCGGAATCGGACTCTTAGTATAGATATTAGCTTCGCAGATATTAGCCTTCGGCGATATGATTTCATGATATTAGCTTCGCTGATATTACCAGGTGATATGATATCATGATCTGATTTTGTTTAATTGTAAAATATCTTTATCAAGTATAATCAATAGTCTCTCGAAGCTCATATCAATTAATATCACTGAGTCATATCATGAAATCATATCATGAAATCATATCACGCAGTCATATCGCCGAAGGCTCATATCAGCGAAGTAATATCATGAAATAAATTTATGCTTACTGCCCGTACTAAAAAAATAGATCTACATTTCAAATTCCCCGCAGGTACTTCCCGTGGGGTTTTATTGCATAAACCCTCTTCCTTCCTGATCCTGGAAAAAGATGGCTTTACTGGCATTGGTGAATGCTCCACCATTCCCAGCCTGAGCATTGATCCGGTTGAATCGTATACCGAAAAGTTAGAGTCACTTTGCCATCAGTTGAATGAGGGTGTTGAACCAGCCTCTCTTGACCTGGAGGGATATCCCTCGATTGCTTTCGGGCTCGAAACTGCCTTGCTGGACCTTGCTGCCAAAGGTTCCAAATGCCTTTTTCCTTCGCCTTTTACAGCGGGTGATGCGGGTATACCTATTAACGGACTGGTGTGGATGGGTGACAAAGCGTTTATGCAAAAACAGATCCGTGAGAAGATTGAAGCCGGGTATCATTGCATTAAACTGAAAATAGGAGCAAATGATTTTGATACCGAACTTGAAATTATTGCCGGGATCCGTACACAGTTCTCTTCTTCGGATATGGAAATACGCCTGGATGCCAATGGTGCCTTTGGTCCCCATGATGCACTGGATAAATTAATCAGGCTTTCTGTATATGACATCCATTCCATCGAGCAACCCATCCGGCAACTTCAATATGACGCCATGGCGCATATTTGTGCGTTTTCCCCCATACCCATTGTGCTGGATGAAGAACTGATCGGCATTCCCTCTGCGGATAAGGAGTTTCTGCTTGAAACAATCAAACCTGCCTACATTATTCTGAAGCCAAGCCTGTTGGGTGGCTTCCGTGAATCGCAGGAGTGGATTCAACTTGCAGACAAACATAAGATAGGTTGGTGGGTTACTTCGGCTCTCGAAGCCAATATAGGGTTGAATGCCATTGCCCAATGGACTGCAACTTTAGGTTCACCCATGCCCCAGGGGCTGGGTACCGGGCAGTTGTATCATAACAATATACCATCCCCGCTGACCATTGAACTGGCTAAGCTGTATTACCGGCCTGATACCGGGTGGGATGTACGTTCAATTTTAAACTGATCCATGGAAAGCATACTCCTCAACGGAATCCGTTATAACTCTCAGAACCTGGATAAAATCTTTTGCTCAGGTGAATTCCCTGATACCTTTCGGGAGGCGATCTATGATTTCCTTCAGAACTGGTTCGACGATACTGACTCTATTCTTGCCCATACTTCCGGTTCCACAGGGAAACCCAAGAGTATCCCGCTGTCAAAGCAAAGCATGATTAACTCTGCCCGCATGACCAACCGGTATTTTGACCTTTCTGCGGATAGTGTCGGGTTACTCTGCCTGCCTGCTACTTATATTGCCGGGAAAATGATGCTGGTAAGGGCTATGGTGGGTGGATTTAACCTCCTGGCAGTAGAACCTTC
>Ga0302208_10000988_pt1 | contig 12709 bp, 7 predicted proteins | sample II_Fen_E2_3_FD_194577 | JGI IMG/M metagenome (GOLD analysis project Ga0302208, IMG submission 194577) | Peat permafrost microbial communities from Stordalen Mire near Abisko, Sweden - II_Fen_E2_3 | ecosystem: Environmental > Terrestrial > Soil > Wetlands > Permafrost | place: Sweden: Abisko...
AAGGATGAAGGATATCTTGAAATACTTGCTGAGGCCTTTTGCTCCTTCGTGGTTGAAAACGCCGTTCGGGTAGGCAAAGTATTCAACCGGCATACCGACTATTTTTTCAAGTTTAGCTTTCGGTTTCACAATTTCTTTCTGCCAGTCGGTGGTGTCTTTGAATTTGATAACCATCGTATGGTCCCAGGTATGCAAGCCGATGGTATGGCCCGCTTTGGCCAACGCGGCAATTTGCTCGGTGGTCATGTAATTTTTCTTGTTGTAGGTGATGGTCATGATGAAGAACACCCCTTTGAAACCGTATTTCTCCATCACCGGAGCTGCAATCGCCGAATGCTCCGCTCTGGAATCATCAAAAGTGATCAAAAACGGTTTTTCGGGCAAAGTTTTGTTGTAAACCAGATAATCGTACAATTCTGCCGGTGAGATGGAATGATAGCCACTGTCGGCCAGTATCTTCATATGGGCTGAAAACGTTGCCGGGCTCACTGCATAGTCACTTTTCTTGCCTTCTGCAATTTGATGGTAACAAAGCACCGGGATTTCCGGTTTGGCATAAATCTGTGCAGCCGTATTTTCGGTCTGTTTGGACTCCGCTTTTTCCTTAGCGATGGAACGCTTATCGGACTGTTTGCAACTGGTAAAAATCAGTCCTGTCAAGAGCGCGCAAATCAGAAAAATTCTTTTGTTCATTTCAACGATTGATAAATAACTTCTTGTATATCCGTCCGTATGCCCATTCTGGCGAGTTTGTTCACTCCGTCATTGGGATAGGTGCGATTGCTTAAAAAAACATAGACCAACTTGTTGACTGGATCCACCCAGCAACAAGTGCCTGTATAACCGGTATGGCCGTAAACTTCTGCCGGAGCAGAAACGCAACACGGACTATGCCCCGGTTTCCCTTGAATCGGCTTGTCAAAACCCAAACCCCGTCTTCCACTGGCTGAAGTGGTTGTTGTAAAGGTTTTGCATGTTTCTGCGCGAAGGTACCTATTTCCATCCAATTCGCCTGCATTTAGCAACATTTGATAAACCATGGCGACATCTCTGGCTGAAGCGAAAAGCCCGGCATTACCCGATACGCCACCTAGAAAAGCGGCATCCGGGTCGTGTACATAGCCCTGTATCAAGCCGTTACGCAGAAAATCTCTTTTTAATGTGGGAGCAATCGCCTCTTTCGGGTGGGTTCGCAAGGGTTTGTAGGTCATGTTTATGAGCCCCATGGGTTTATAATAGGTGCTGTCCAGAAATTCATCCATGGGTACACCACTAATGGTTTCAGCAATTTCCTTTAATAAAATGAAGTTGATGCAACTGTAAAGGTACGTTTTGCTTCGCAAGTGCAAATGGGCAATCATCGCCATGGCTGAGTCGTGGAAACAATTCGATAGGTACAAACTGTCTGAAATCTGGGTGGAACAGTCGCTCGTTGGAAGTTTGGAAACCCAACCGTGTTTGAATTTGTGGGTGGTACTGTTCATGCGAACGGTCTGAAGTGTATCGCTAATCGAATCCTTTTTCTCAATGATCAGCCGATAACAGTCCAAGGAGGCCGGAAATCCTGTTTCGTGGAAAAGTAGGTCCGTTATGGTGATGCCTTCTTTGTCCGTTCCTTTTAGAAAAGGCAGAAACCTGGAGGCTGAATCGGTGAGCTGCAACTTCCCGTCGTCGTAGAGTTTCATGATGGCAAGCAAAGTGCCCGTTGTTTTTGAAAGGGAAGCGAGGTCATAAAGCGTATTCGGTGTAACCGTTTCCATCGATTCGTAGGTTTGGCTTCCGAAACAACGGTCATAAACGGGCTTGCCGTCTTTCATCACGAAAATTTGACAACCTGGGAAGGCTCTATTTTTTATGCCCAGAGCTACAATTTTTTCAATGCGGTTCAAAGTGGAAGAACGCATCCCTACCGCTTCGGGTGAACATAAGGGATGTGAATTGGTTTGAAGAGTATCTGCTGATGATAACGCAAAAGCGAGTGCTAAAACGACAAATATGGATAGGACAATCTTTTTCAACATGAAAGCGAAATTACAAAAAAAGTTCCAAACATGTAGGTTCGGGAGCCACTTCATTTGAAATGACTGAATGTTTGGTTGATGTTTAAATAATCGTATATTTGATTTTTATTTTTCTTTAAATGTCTCATTCCGATTCAATTCAACCCTAAACTTATAGTGCTATGACTAAACATTTTGGTTTTTTTTGCTCCCTATTTTTAGTAGGTTCGTTGGCTTTAAACGGCTGTTCAGGCAATGATGACAATCCGGGCGGTGATCCTCCTATGGCTGGTAAAGTTTCCGATGTGGACGGCAATGCGTACGATACCGTCCGTATTGGTACGCAAACCTGGATGGTTCAGAATTTGAAAACAACCAAATACAACGACGGAACGGACATACCGGCAGCAACCCTCACTTCGGATTGGCCAAATGTGATTACGCCTTGCTACTGCTGGTATAACAACGATGTTGCCAATAAAGTCGCTTATGGAGCCCTATATAATTGGTATGCCGTCAATACCGGCAAACTTTGCCCCACTGGATGGCGCGTACCCACTATGGCTGATTTTGACTTATTGAGGACTTATTTAGGAGGAATGAGCACGGGCGAAACGAAAATGATGGAAACGGGAACCACGCATTGGACCATAAACTCTGCCCAAGTGACCAATTCCAGTGGTTTTACGGCTCTTCCCGGTGGTTATCGATGGAGTTCCTTCAATGGCATGGGTTCCATGGCATGCTGGTGGACGTCCATGACCAATGGTACTAGCAGTGCCTGGTATAAATCGTTGGGAAGCTATATGATGGCTTCGAACAGTGCCACAAAAGCTTACGGAATGTCCGTTCGTTGCATCAAAAATTAGAAAGCTATTTCAGGATGATCTGCTGAATGATGCCTTCGTCCGTATACGCTTTCACCAAATAGTGCCCTTTGTTCAGATGACTCATGTCAATGGTTTTGGCGTGAGTCTCTGTTTTTTGTACCAATTCACCGGCCAAGCTATAGATTTCAGCCTTATTGATGGTGGCGAAGGAGGAAACCGAAAGGTTGTTTTTTACCGGATTCGGAAATAAGGTCAATTTGGTGGCATTGGATTTTTCAATGTTCGTACCGACCGAAAGTTCCATATAGAAAAGGTTTGCCGCATCTGTTTTGAGGATTTGAATGGCCCCGACAGGCAAGACTTGAGTGACGATGCCAGCAATGGCTGTGCAAACAATGCCATTGACGTTGATTTTGCCGGTAAAATCAGGATTGAAGACCAGCGTCAAAACAGCAGGTTGTGTCGTTGTAAAGGAAATGATGGTTGTTGACTCAATCTTTAGGCATTGTGTCAGCGTTAGGCCTTGATAGGTCACGGTACCTTTTGAGGTAGAAAGGTTCCCAGTAATGGTAAAATAGGTGCTTGTTTTGCCGGCCGTTGTAAAGTTTTGAACTACTCCTGCTTGCACCTTGGTTGTGTCGGTGCCGGTTCCGCCACCAGTCGTATCGACGACGGCAGTGCTGTCGCCTTGTACGGAAACCAACGTTGTTTTGTAAGCAGTCAAGGCGGCTTTCAAGGCAGCATTGACTGCATAGGAAGCATCGTCCACCGCATTGTTGAAGGTCCATTTCAAGTCACCACCGTTTATACGACCGGCGTATTGCATGACTTTTGTCCTGGCAGCTTCCGGGCTATCCGACGTGTAGGCATACATCACGGAGGCATTGGTATCAAAGTTGTTGTAGGTGTTCAATCCCTGATAGGAAACGATGCTTTTTGCAAGCGTATCAGTACGGTTTGCAACCACAACGGCATCAAAATCGACGGTCGGTTTTGGATATCCGGTTGTTCCATAAGGCACAAAACGCTTTTGCCCGGTTATGTAATTATTGAAAGCCTTGATGGTTCCGCCATCTTCCTTGGAAAAGATGGGCATGTTCACATATTCGTTCGCCTGTAAAGATTCATCATACACGTCTGAACCCTGCATGGAGGTTAACATCGGATATTTGCAATTGCGGAAATAATTGCCTTCCACAAACACAGACGAACCCATGGTGGATCCAACACCGTATTTCGCGTTCCCATCGTAATAGTTGTTGTACACGTGAGCGGAATAAAAACGAACACGCGGATGACGGGAATCGGAGTGGTCGTACCAGTTGTGGTGATACGATATAAACAGGCCAGCTGTGGTGTTCTCGCTCAATCCCAGAAGATTGCATTTGCCTGAATCCCAGAAGTGATTGTACGAGAACGTAACATACGTGGACAATTTGCAGTCCAGTGCACCGTCCCCTTTAATTTGATCGGCGTCGCTTCCGGCATTGCCGTAAAAGAAATCGCAATGGTGAACCCAGATGTAATCGTTGTCCTGTTGCAAGCCGATGTTATCGCCTTCGGAACTGTTGCAGTTCATGGTGCCGATGTTGCGGATTTCAATATTTGAGGCGCCCTTGATCCGGATGCCCCAACCGTCTGCAACGGCATCATTGCCAACGCCTTCCATCGTGATGTAGCCTGAAGCGAAATTGTTGTTTTCAATCACGATATCACCACCCAACATGTAGGTCAGGTCGGTGATTTGACCTACCAACCGTACTATCAGCGGGCGAGTATCCTTGCCCTTTTTAAATCCGTCCAATATAGCCTGAAGTCCCACACAAGGATTTGTGTTCGCACTGGCGACATTCATCGAAATGGTATTCTTGGTGTTTTCGGTAATATACAGAATCACTGCATTGTCTTTGGGTGTGCCGTCTATTTTATATGCGCCGGGAACTCTTCCGTTCGCAAAGCAGAAACCAGTTCGGTCATGTGCTTCGACGGTGATTGAACCTGTAACAGTTCCTGTACCTTCTGCTCCCGAAACAACCGGTGCAACCTTGAGGGTGTAGGTCCCTGCTTTCAGTCCCAAAACATCGGCACGAAAGTACGTGCCATAATTGCGGATGAGTGGACTGTCAATTTTCTTGTTGGTGAAACCACCGCCCGTGAAATACACATTGTAGCTTTGCGCGCCGGCTACAGGTTGCCATTTCACGTAAGCTGATTCGAGCCATCCGGCAGATTCATTGATGGTTACGGTTTGAGCCAAGACACTTGCTGAGGCTGCAACGCCAATTATGAAAAACAGGAATCGTTTAAACATGCATCGTATTTTTAAGGTAGAGTTCTTCGGCTACAAAAATACTGCTTGGTTTTCAAGATGAGGTGGATATTTTGTTTTTAAGTGTGTAGCTTTTATCTTACTTCCAGTTTTCCGTCCGAATAGCGGGCAAATCGTCCGGCATTTCGCTCATGCACTTGGTCGTGTTTGTCCCAGGGCCATCCTCCGAACTCGGTTTGTTGATAATCGTACATGGCCTGTCGAATCTCTGTTTCCGTGTTCATGACGAAAGGTCCGTATTGAGCCACCGGTTCCTGAATGGGCTCTCCTTCAAGAAGTATCAAATAGCTATCATTCAGTCCATTATATATTATAATGCGCTCATTGCCGCTCAGTTTAACCCGACTGGAAGCAGAGATTTGCTGGTCTTCTATTTGAATGTTTCCACTGCCGCGATAAAAGTACAAATTGCGGTTGAGTGTTTCTGAAACTACAGGAAGTGTCAGGATGGCTTCTGGCTCCATCTGAATCATGAAGATGCCGACGTGATTTTTTTTGTCGTTAGCCCAAGACGATGTATTTGGAGCGAGGCTCTCTTTGCCCTGAAAATTGCCTGCTATCAGTCGAATCGTTGTTTTTTTGCCGTTGGCATCCGTAACCTGAATTTCGGGTATGTCTTCCGCCCAGAGCATCTTATAGTCGGGTTCTGCAAACTTGTCCTTTGCCGGCAAGTTGAGCCAAATTTGAAAAAGTTCCATCGGATTTTCCTTGTCTTCGTAAACAAGCGGAAACATTTCATTATGCTGGCAACCGCTACCGGCTGTCATCCACTGCACATCACCATTGCCGTATCTACCTTCGTTCCCTTTTGAATCGAAGTGGTCGACAAATCCAGTTTGGGCTATCGAAACGGTTTCGAATCCGCGATGTGGGTGTGCCGGAAATCCCGGAACTTTTTCACCGTGATACATGCTGAACCCATCCTTACCTGAGAAATCGCTGCCGATATTCCGGCCTGCCAGCGAAACGGCTGGACCCATTTCACGGTTTCCTTTCGGGTAAGCTTCCAAATGATGAGCGCCGAACAAGAAAGGATTGTCCATTCCCCATTGCTGAGTCAATTTTTGAATTCCAAGTATTTTTTTGTTGGTCATGGTTTTGCCTTTATTTGAAATTTGGATCAACGTTTTACCGTTCTGACCGTATACACTGGTCCGCCACGATGCCCTTCATGAGGCAACACTTTCACCCGTATGGTTTCCTTATCCTTGACCAATGCAGCAGGCACTTCATAGGTTTTATTGACGAACTTGCTTTTGGAAAGGACGGAGAGGTTTTCAGTGGCAATGACAGAGTCTTCAACCAAAATGTCGAAGGTTTTGGAGCCGCTTTCACCACCCCAGTATTCAAATACGAGGGCAAACGGCTGGTTTTTGTTTACCTTCATATGGAAGGTCATCCAGCCACCGCGTTCCACTTGGCGGTATTTTCTGTTTTTGAATTCTCCATTGTTGGAGTTGTTGTCTTCGAACTGATGTTCGCGCTCCGGTTGCATTTCTCCCATTCTGAATACATCGATGGTACTTTGATCCAATTCAAGCTTTTGCTTCCTTTCGGCTTCGTAAGTAGTCTGAAGTGCCGCCCATTCATTTTCGTCATAAGTGTCCCAGTAAACGGAATAACGTCGGTCGGCCAGCGTGTAGAACGGAACTAGGGTGACATCGATGGGTTTACCGATGTTGTTGGTCCTGAATGTGTTGATTTTGCCTTCGACCGGAGTCAGCCAGTTTGCAGGGTTGGCATCTTTAGTCATGAAGACAGGGACGTACATGGGGTCAGTAACCTTAGGATCATCCTGGGGTCCCAGATCTCCGCCCATGACCATCGGACCATACATCACGGCGACTCTGTTTTTATTGTCGGGCATTGTTTCCAAACGGAGAGTGAAAGGCATGGAGACGGCAACCTTGTCCCCGTTTTTCCATTTCCGATTGATGGTCACATAACTGCTGGGCTTGCCGGTTACGGCAAACGGCTTACCGTTCACTGTAATGGTGATGCCTTTCTGGGCCCAATAGGGGTAGCGGATGTTCAGTGCCAAAGATGTTTTCTTTTTGCATTCAATAGTCAGCGTCGTTCCTTGTTCTTGTGGGTATTTTGTGGATTGCAGTATCTTGATACCTTTTTCTTTCCAATTCAGTTCGCATGCAACGAACTGATTGACATACAGTTCCTTATCGTTATGGAAGAAAATGCCTCTGCTGTATTTGGCATGGTTTTCCATACCCGTACCGATGCAACACGTAAACCAATACGGATCTTGGAAATCTTTGAAACCTCCCATGTCAAGGGATTGGTTGTAAATGACCCTGCCATTTTCAGGATTTTGTGAGGAAAGGATCTGATTCAGCAATGCCCGTTCGGAATAGTCGGCGATATCGGGGTTGGTTGACCAGCAAAACAAGTGCTCGGAAAGTTTCAGCATGTTGTTCACATTGCAATTCTCGGTCGTTGCGTCGCTCAACTGGTCGTTTAGTTTATCCGGTTCTCCCAAATACTCGTGATTCCCGTTGCCACCGGTCACATACGAATGATGATGCACCATGGTGTTCCAGAAGAATTCAGCTGTGCGTTTGTCTTTTTCGTTGCCGGTCATTTCATAACGACGGGCCAACCCGACAATCTTCGGGATATTTGTGTTGGCATGTTTGCCTGGTAAAATGTCTTTCCCTTCCGAAAGGGGATCAAGGATGGCTTTGTGATAGAATACGCCTGCCAAGTCCAAGTATTTCTTGTTGCCGGTCTGAGCATAGAGTTCGGTTAAGGATTCATTGATGCCACCGTGTTCGCATTGCAGCATTTTTTGGATTTGCTCGTCGTTCAGGTCTTTAACGATGGTGGCAAGCCAATCGGCGAAACGAATGTTCAGCTGAAGGGCTTTTTCATTGCCGAAGGTCCAGTAAATATTGAACAATCCATCCATGACTTTATGCTCCGTATAAAATGGTACCCATATGCCGTTCAGATCGAAACCTTGTGCACGAATGTTGCCTTTGGCCACTTGTTCTTCCAGTATTTTTTTACCATCGGGGAAGGCGCCGATGTAGCCGTGGCCGTCTGCTTCTTGGCATTCCCAGAGTTCATCGACGATGTAGTTGGCGCGTTTGCGGAATTCTTCGTTGCCCGTCGTCTGGTACATGAGGCTGATGGCTGTCATGTAATGGCCCAGACTATGTCCGGCAATGGTGTTGTCTTCCCAACCGCCATAATGTTCGGCTCTGGGTTTCAGCCCTGCTTCTTTTCTGAATTTGGATAGAAAGCGGTCGGGTTCGTATTCCAACAGGATTTTTTCATCCAACTTCGCAGCATGAAGGAAGGGGCCGTCCTGCAGTTTCACATCGCTGATGGGAAAGAGATGGACCTTGGATTGGACGACATCGGGAACCTTGTTGACCGCTGCACAAAAACTGGCGCTTGATAACAGGAGTACCGAAAGGCAGGTTAGGAAAGGATAGTTTTTCATATCAATTTGGTTCAAAATAAATGCATCATGGAGCAGCTTTAATTCGTACATAGGCATCGGGAAGTCCGGCAGAACTAACCGTCAAGCGAATAGTACCCTTTTTGTGGGTGCTTCTGATAACCACCATCGCACGACCATGCCAGGCTTTTCGGATGTTGGCAACGTAAGGTTCCGTGTTCTTCAGATTCGCATTGTCGACACCGGCGATGATGCCGGGACCTTCCACTTTGAAATTCAGTTGACAATCTGCATTGGGTTGCAGAATGCCTTGCTGGTCAGTTAGTTCTACGATGACGAAGGCTAGGCCCTGACCATCGGATTCTAGTGAAGTCTTATCAACTTGTAACTTTATTTTTGCTGTTTGACCTGCCGTTTTAAGGGTTGTCGATGCCATTTCTTTTGCATCGGTTACCCCAACTGCTTTCAATACACCTGCCGTGTAAGGCAACGTGAACGTCGCCTTGAATTCCTGTGCTTTGGTGGTGGGAAGTTCGCCTATAAGTTTCTCATTTAGGTATAGACGGACGGAAGCGTATTTGGAATAGACTTCCACTTGGATGGCCTTGCCTTCATGGCCTGGCCAGGTCCAACTTTCCCAAGTAGGCCAGACAGACCACAGCGTTTCATGGATTTCACCATTATCGGGGTTGGGCTCTTTGACAGCCATATAGAGTTTCTCTGTGTCGTTCCACAATAGGTTTCGATAATGTGAAATGGGTTTTCTCCAGCCGGTCAGGTCAATATCACCGCAATAAGCACCATGCCATGGGAAATAATCGTGCTCCCAATGTTCGCCCTTTTGTTCGTCCGGATAATAGTATCGGCCGATGGCGGACTCACCCAGGTAGTCGAGTGCCGTCCAGACCACATCACCGATGACGTAATCCTGTTTTTGAACGGCATCCCAGTTTTGAAACGCTTCTTTTGGATAGGATTCTGTCTGAAGGATGATTCGGGAGGGAACGCGCAAGTGGTCGGATGGTGCCCGGAAGAGCTGGTAATTGTAGCCGCAAACGTCGTGAGCGGCCATCATGGGGTCAAATATCTCCCAACCTTGATTCCAGGTGGTCATGGCCGAAGTGACGGGTCGGGTCGAGTCCATTTGGTGAATGTATCCGGCAAACATCTTGGTCGTTTCAAGGGCTGACGGATCGGTGCGTTCGTAGATTTCATTACCGATGCTCCACATGATGATGGAGGGATGGTTGCGGTCGCGCAGCACCATCGATTCGAGGTCGCGTTGCCACCATTCGTTCAGGACGGTGGAATAGTCGAACGGGTTTTTGGCGGTTCTCCAGCCGTCGAACGATTCGTCGATGACCATCAGGCCAAGGCGGTCGCAGGCGTTGAGGAAGGCTTCGGATGGTGGGTTGTGGGAGGTCCGAACGGTGTTGAAGCCGCCCTTCTTGAGCAGTTCGACCCGACGCTCTTCGGCTCTGTCAAAGGCGGCGGCACCTAGGCAGCCGTTGTCGTGGTGGATGCAACCGCCATTCAATTTGATGGTTTTTCCGTTGAGTTCGAAGCCTTTTTCGGCGGAGTATTTCAGTGACCGAATGCCGACGTTGAACGATTCTTCGTCGATGCTTTTAGTATCTTCCTGAATGCGAACTTTTACCGGATACAGTTTTGGATTTTGGGGTGTCCAAAGGGTTGGGCTCAGCATTGTCAAGGTTTGTTGAACTTCCTTTTCGCTGTTGGCGGGAATCTGAACGGTGGAGAACGAATGGTTGCCGGCGAGTTCAGCCACCAATTGGATTTCGCGAAGTTCGTCGGTTTTGTTTTTGATAATGGTTCGTACGTTTATGGTAGCTTTTTCTGGGCTGACTTCAGTCGTGGTAATATAGGTGTTCCATTGCTTGAGGTGGACCGGATCGGTAACGGTGAGTTTGACATGGCGGTATATGCCGGAACCGCTGTACCATCGGCAATTGATTTGTTTGGAATTGTCAACGCGGACGGCTATCGTATTGATTTGCCCAATGGATAGATAAGGTGTCAGGTCCAGATTGAAGGCGGTGAAGCCGTAGGGATGCATGCCAAGCGATTTGCCGTTTATGAACACTTCGGCATTCATGTAAACGCCGTCGAAGCAGATGGTGACGCATTTCCCTTTCCACTTTGTAGGAACTTCGAATGTTTTACGGTACCAACCCTCGCCTGCGGGGAAATAGCCGCCAGCGCCGCCCATAGGATTGGATTTTTCAATGCTGCCTTCAATGCTCCAGTCGTGTGGGAGGTCCAGCGTTCTCCAGTTCGAGTCGTCGAATGAGGACGATGAGGCTTGTGGTTGGGCTCCAAGACTGAATTTCCAGTTCGTGTCAAAAGGTTGGTTTCGCTCCGGTACATTTTGTGCTTTTGAACTCCCGATGATAGTAAAGGCCATTGCCAACAGGGAAATCATGGTTTTGGGGTTGTGTAGTCGCATATTATGATTTATCTGACATCAAATCTAAGTATTTTACGCCAATTATGACGTCGATTTTTTGGTCAGAATGGAATTACTTTTTGTGCAATCCTCCAATAATGGTACTTTTGGGTTCTTGCTTGCTAAACTATATAAGATGTACCAATCCTATCTCAAACTCCTGCCAGTCGTTTTGCTTTTAACGTTGAATGCAAACCTGTTGAAAGCGAGTGATGCGATCTGCTCAGGCATCTCTTGGTTTGATGATACCTTCAAGACCGTCAGTGCCCACGGTGCCTGCATCGTGCAAGACAAGGATCGTTTTTATCTGTTCGGGGAATGCAAGGGGGATTCCAGCAATGCATTCGTCGGTTTCAACTGCTATTCCTCTTCGGATTTGAGCCAATGGAAATTTGAAGGACAGGTTCTTCCGGTACAAGCAAGCGGACCATTGGGGCCGAACCGAGTAGGCGAGCGGGTCAAGGTGATGAAATGTCCGAAAACGGGTGAATATGTGATGTTCATGCATACCGACAATTTGGGCTACAACGACCCGTGCATCGGGTATGCGACCTCGCCCACCATCAATGGGGAGTATACGTACCAAGGTGCTCTGTTCTTCGATGGCAAACCCATCAAGAAATGGGACATGGGCATGTTTCAGGATGAAGACGGAAGTGGTTACCTGCTGATCCATCACGGAAACGCCTTCAAACTGAGCGATGATTATAAAAGCATTACGGAACAGGTTCTTAAGGAAATGGGCGGTGGAGAATCGCCTACTGTTTTCAAAAAGAACGGCGTTTATTTCTGGCTAACTTCGCATCTGACTAGTTGGGAACGCAACGACAACGACTATTATACGGCCACTTCGATGGCTGGCCCATGGACCAACAGAGGTATTTTTGCACCTAAAGGATCGTTGACTTGGAATTCACAATCGACCTATGTCTTCCCGGTTTGTGGAACCAAGGACACTACTTTCATGTTCATGGGCGACCGCTGGTCTTTTCCATGTCAGAATGCTGCGGCGACCTATGTCTGGTTGCCGATGGACGTCAAGGATTCGACGTTGTCCATGCCTACGTTTCAGCAAAACTGGAGCGTAAATACGGCAACGGGCGCTTGGGAAGTTACTAGTCTGCAAATGAGCACGATTTCAGACGTTCATGAGATTCAGTACAAAGGGAAATGGACACAAATCAACGTTTCAGACAGCCAGACGGTACATGAATCCGATGCAAAAGGTGCCTCGTTTTCGGTTCGTTTCAAAGGCGGTCGAATTGGTTTTTATGCTGCGGCAGGCCCTAAGTGTGGGTATGCAAGGGTGGTCGTGACGGATAAAAAAGGGAAGGCGGTTCTGAATTCGTTGGTCGATCTTTATTGCAAATATTCGGAAACTTCGCTCAAATTCCTGAGTCCCAACTTGCCACTTGGAACCTATCACATGACCGTGACGGTTCAAGGGATGCATCCCGTCTGGTCCGACAAGAAGAAAACCATTTTCGGTAGCACCGGCGATTTCGTTAGTCTGGATCGGGTGGTCGTCTCAAATCCGTAATTATTTGTTTTTTAGCACCCTATCTGCGGCCAACTTGCCTGTAAGTATGGCTATGGGTAATCCCGAAGGGCTGTACGACCATTGACCTGCCTGAAAAACGGAAGGAAATGGCGTGTTGACCG
>Ga0302208_10000994_pt1 | contig 12660 bp, 12 predicted proteins | sample II_Fen_E2_3_FD_194577 | JGI IMG/M metagenome (GOLD analysis project Ga0302208, IMG submission 194577) | Peat permafrost microbial communities from Stordalen Mire near Abisko, Sweden - II_Fen_E2_3 | ecosystem: Environmental > Terrestrial > Soil > Wetlands > Permafrost | place: Sweden: Abisko...
AAACCTCAGGTTGATAAATATATTTTCCCAGATGGGAAATGCGTATTGTTATTGGCTGATGGTCGTTTGGTAAATCTGGGTTGTGCTACCGGTCACCCATCGTTTGTAATGAGTAACTCGTTTACCAACCAAACATTGGCTCAGATTGAACTCTTCACCAAAGATTATGCAGTGGATGTTTATCGTCTGCCAAAACATTTGGACGAAGAAGTAGCCCGTTTACACCTGGAACAATTGGGCGTAAAACTAACGGTACTTACTCCGGATCAGGCTGAATACATTGGAGTAAATGCTAACGGGCCTTACAAACCGGAACATTACAGATATTAGGAGTTAGTTACAAGTAAATAGTTACGAGTTACAAGATTGGTTATCTCATTTTGATATCAAAATACAGATAACCAAATATTATTACTTACTTGTGTTGTAAAAAAGGAAGCCGCTTTCATATTCTTGAAAGCGGCTTTCTTCTTGTTTAAAATCCATATAACTGGTACATCTAAAATCGGAGATATAAATTCAATTTATCTTACTCTCAAACGTTGACCCGGTTTTATCTTGGCTTTTGTTTTAAGTCCGTTCAACCGGCATAAGGCTTTCACACTGGTTCCGTTGCGTGCAGCCACTCGCGATAAAGTATCGTGTTTTCGAACCTTATAGTATTTAGCCGACGAAATAGCTTTTACTTCGTGCTGATAATAAAAAGCGTTTTTCTTGGTCAGCAAATATGTCCGTTCGTGTACCAGTCCTGTGTTGAAATCAATAATATGAGCCGGATTAATAGCATTGCCTATGTAACGGGTTTCGAAATGCAGGTGTGGTCCGGTGGAATGCCCGGTATTGCCACCATACGCAATAAGTTGACCGGCTTTTACTGACTGATTGAGGGTGACCAGCACTTCGGAAAGATGCCCGTAAACAGTTTCCAATCCATTATCGTGGCGAACAACTATGTAATGTCCATATCCTCTGGCTTCATAATCAATAATCCTGATTTTTCCTTTGAATGCACAACGGACAGAATCACCGACTTTCAGCCTGAGGTCAATTCCATAATGGAAACGATAGCGGCGTGGTCCGAAATCCGAAGTTACAGCTCCGTGAACCGGCACTATAAAGTTAGAACAGTCAATCCGAACAGAATCGGGCATGCTGTCAATTGGAATTTTATATGGATTTACGCGGTCACTTCTCCAAATGTTATTGTAAATGTCCTCAGCCGGATGGTTTTCCATCAAATCATCCGATTGATCGTTCAGCATTTCCTGATAAATGTTGATCGTATCTTTTTTCGGAATCAGACTGTAGTTGATATGTTGAGCATTTGCACCCCAAACTGAGGTGAAAAGTGTTATGAATAGAAGCGTTTTTTTTGAGAAAATGAACATGAATTTTTAGTTGTCTTGACTAATGCGTCGGATTAGTTTCATTGTTATATAATTTCGTCCTCGGAATATATGTATTCCAGGTACGATTGTTTGTATTCAAGAATTTCTCCATCCTTAAAAAAACGGGCTAACTCCAGGTCGGCGGTTTTTATTGAATCGGAAGTATGTATAATGTTCCACTGAACGCTCATGCTGTAATCTCCGCGCATGGTGCCCATGGCAGCTTCGCGTCCGTTGGTAGCTCCGGCCAGACGATGCACCACATGTACTGCGTCCATGCCTTTGAGGCAGCAAACAATTACGGGAGTGGCTGTCATGGCTGCTTTCACTCTCGGAAAGAAGGGCTTGTCGGCTATATGAGCATAATGCTCTGTCAAAATTTCATCGGTAAGTTGCAGCATTTTTAATCCACAAAGTTGTAATCCTTTTTGTTCGAAACGTCTGATTACTTCACCCACTAATCCACGCTGTATGGCTCCGGGTTTAATTATTACAAGTGTTTTTTCCATTTGATTTTAATTAGTAATTATAGATTGTGTGATTTAAAGTTTTCCAAAAATAAAGAAATGGTCTGTGCAGACAAAAGAAATTCTATTTTCTTAACTAATAGAACCCCAATTTAAGGTATTCGTTTTCATTTTTCTTAATTGAGTAGCCAATACCCTGTTCTCAGTTTTGGTCAGCTGCGGATCATCTTCCAAAATTTCCATAGCGGCATTTCGGGCTATCTCCAGCATCTTGCCATCCTGAGCCAAGTTGGCTATTTTCAGGTCAAAAGGCAAACCGCTTTGTTGGGTTCCTTCCAAATCGCCGGGGCCGCGAAGCCTCAGGTCGGCTTCCGAAATTTCAAAACCATCGTTGGTTCTTACCATGATCTCCATACGCTTACGGGTGTCAGACGCTAGTTTGTAATCCGTTAATAAAATACAAAAAGACTGCTCGGCTCCACGACCTACTCTACCGCGTAACTGATGCAACTGCGAAAGGCCGAATCGTTGTGCACTTTCTATCACCATCACCGATGCATTGGGTACATTCACGCCGACTTCTATCACTGTGGTGGCAACCATTATCTGGGTTTGACCCGTTACGAACTTTTGCATCTCGTGTTCCTTTTCCGCAGGCTTCAGTTTGCCGTGCACTTTGCTGATTGTGTATGCAGGAAATACTTCGCGCATATATTCATAGCCTGTTTCCAGGTTTTGCAAATCAATTTTCTCCGACTCCTGAATGAGCGGATACACGATATAGATTTGCCTTCCTGCTTCTACCTGTTTGGCAATGAACTGATTGAGACCCTGCCGCTTGTTTTCGTAGTAATGATAGGTCTGAATCGGCTTTCGCCCCGGTGGCAATTCGTCAATGACCGAAACGCTTAAGTCACCATAAAGCGTCATGGCCAGTGTACGCGGAATGGGTGTGGCGGTCATCACCAGTATGTGTGGCGGTTGCACATTTTTTCGCCAGAGGCGTGCGCGTTGTTCCACCCCGAACCGGTGTTGCTCGTCGATAACCACCAAGCCCAGGTTGCTGAATTGCACGGTGTCTTCAATCAGTGCATGGGTGCCTATGAGAATGTTCAACTCGCCGCTGCGGAGTTTCTCGTGTAGCTCCACGCGGGCTTTGGGTCGGGTGGAACCGGTGAGCAATGCTACACTAACGCCCATATCGCCTAAAAATTCTGTCAGGCTTGCAAAATGTTGTGTTGCCAGAATTTCGGTAGGTGCCATAATGCAGGCCTGAAAGCCATTGTCCACAGCCATAAGCATAGCCATAAGAGCTACGAGAGTTTTACCACTTCCCACATCGCCTTGCAGCAGGCGGTTCATTTGACGACCTGATGCCACGTCTATACGAATTTCGCGTAACACCCGTTTTTGAGCTCCTGTAAGTTCGAACGGCAGAAAATCCTTGAAGAAAGTATTGAAATAATGTCCTATTTGCCCGAAAACAAACCCTTTGAAATGCTGGTCGCGCCACTTGGTTTGTTGCAGGATATTGAGCTGAATATAAAAAAACTCCTCGAACTTTAGTCGCTGTCGGGCTTTATTGAGTGCATTAGCATTTTTGGGAAAATGAACGTTCACCAACGATTCGGTGAGGTTCATAAGTGCAAATTTCTGAAGCAAATACGCCGGAAGTGTATCAGGGATGCCGGGCTTGATAGATTGAATAACCGGAAAAATGATTTTCTGCAGCATTTTCGAATTCAGAAAACTGTTTTTCATTTTCTCGGAAGTATTATAAAACGGTTGGAGTCCCATTTGCTGAGGCGGGGGCAGCTGCGATACCAACTCTATCTCGGGATGAACAATGTTGAACCGTCCGTTGAACGGCGATGGCTTGCCGAAAACAACGTACTGTATTCCGGTTTTGTACTTATCAATAACGTATTTTACGCCCTTAAACCAAACCAGTTCGATAGTTTCGCGCCCATCGGTAAAAATTGCTGTCAACCGTTGCGTATGTCCTTCGCCTACTTTCTCGAAACGGATGATTTGCCCTTTTACCTGAATAAACGGCATGTCTTCGGATATTTCGTGGAGGTAATAAAACCTGCTCCTGTCAACATATTTATACGGATAGTGGCGCAACAAATCCTCGGCACTGCGTATGCCAAGCTCTTTGTTGAGCAAATCCGCTTTTTTCGGTCCTACGCCGGGCAGAAACTTTATGTCTTGTGAGGAGAGATCCATTTTTTATTCAATTTATATTACCCAGCCACACGTTTTACACCCAGTATCCTCAGTATAAAAATAATGGCAAACGAGCATACCAACACCATAAGCGTAATCACCGGCAATGAAATAAGCGGATGGGCTATTGCCCAATAAATTCCGTTGTCGAACATGATGCTGATAATGATAATATGAACCAGGTAAATGCCATAGCTGTACTTGCTCACGGTTTCGAAAGTCTGATACAGATGCCTGTTTTCGAAAGTCAGGTCTTTTACCAGCATAAATATGGCAATGGACTGAATGATGGTGTTTACGCCAAGGTAACTGTACATGGTCAGATCCAGTTTATGGTTGTTTTTGCTGAAGAGGTAGGTGAAAAATGCTGATACTGCCACAGTCAACAGAAATACCAAAGCTGCCGCGAATCGGGTTTTGGCTGTGGAAACGGGTAATTTGACCAGATAATAGCCCAGCACCATGTAGCCCGAATACAGAACATACCCCAGCAGTTTGCTGCCGTAGTCACCGTACCAGCTGTACATGTTCAGCGGTATGGATTTACAGGCAAATGTAAGCACCACCCACACCAACAGCACACTGGATATTACCGACAGGTTAAGTTTCTGCAGCGCCTTGCCCAGAAACGGGACAAACAGGTAGAGAAACAAAATCATGTAGATATACCAAAAATGTTTCGAGACACCTTCCTGCAAAAACAGGTTGGTAGCCCATCGCATAATGCCATGAAAATCGTGCGGCTGTTGTTTGGGGTTGAGCAGCAGCCAGCGATAAACCCAATATACCACCATCCAGAATAGGAATGGAATAAGAACGCGGGTGAATCGCCTTTTATAGTATTCGCTCAGCCGGTATTCTTTCCCCAGTAGGGTGGCGCCACTGAGCATTAGAAACAACGGTACGGCAAACCTTACGGCGCTGTCCACCACATTGCCTATCCACCAGAAGTGCATGTTTTTGCCATAAGTCATATTGACCAGCGGCGAAGAAACATGGATAATCACCACACCCACTATAGCAAGTGTGCGCAGGGTGTCCAGCCATTGAATGTTGGTATGCTTTGCTGTCATTGCATAAGAGTTTCTACAATTCGTAAATCAAATTCGGTTGTAATTTTGATGTTTTCGCGGTTGCCCTCCACCAAATGTATTTTTGTTCCACCGGCTTCCACCACCGATGCATCGTCGGTGAAAAGCGTGAAGAAGTTTTGCTCATAAGCTTTCAGCACTATGTCGCTGCTGAACACCTGCGGTGTCTGCACCAACTTGTAGGCTGTCCTGTCCACCGACAGGCTTTCGCCTTCGGTCAGCTGCCTGATACTGTCCACCAAATCCACCACTGGAATAACAGCACCGTGTCTGGCCGCTTCGTCAAAGCAGCGTGCAATGGTTTCGGTGCTCACTAAAGGTCTGACACCGTCGTGTATCGCCACCAGAGCGGCATCTCCAATGGCCTGTAGTCCGTTTTTGACCGACTGAAAGCGGGTTTCGCCACCTGCCACCACCTTGTGCGACAGCGTGAAGGCGTGATTTCGGCAAAGCTCATCCCAATAAACAAACTGAGCAGCAGGCAGCACCAGGATTAATTGCAGCGAGGCATCGTAACGTCGAAAAGCTTCGAGCGTATGCATCAACACAGGCTTGCCATGTATCTCAATAAACTGTTTGGGAATATCGGCACCCATGCGCACACCTTTTCCTCCGGCTACAATAATGGCGATGTTGGAATTAGTCATAAAACAAAAATATAAAGGCACTATTAAAAAATGTAAGAACAAAGATAGCATTAAGCGATTAAAAATTAATTATGAAGATTGAATAATTATAAGAAAAATTGATTATTAGTGTTTTACAAAACATATAAATTACAATTTTTGGGAAAATAGTCTGAAAAACCACAACATTTATATAACTTTGCAGCCAATAAAAAACAAGAAAATGAAAAGAAAAAGCTTTGCGTTTGTTGCCGCTTTAGTCCTGATAATAGGAGTTTTACAGGCACAACAAAATCAGGAGGTACAAAAACACAATATCGTTGATGCACTAACTTCTACCGACTCTACCACCCGTGCAACCGTAAAAATTCATCAGGATAAACGAATAGACCAACTGCTTGCCAACAAGAAGCATATCAGCGATCCTACGATGGCCAATGGTTTCAGGGTGCAGGTTTTTTCGAGCAATGTGCAGCGCAATGCCAAAACCGAAGCTTTTCGGATAGAGAAACAAATTAAAGAACAATTTCAGGACGAAGCTGTTTATGTAAACTATACTTCGCCTTTCTGGAAAGTGAGAGTGGGCGATTTCAGAACACAAGCGGAAGCCCAACGGGTAAGAGCTCAACTCAGAGAGGCATTCCCCAATTTAAAAAGCGAAATATACATTGTTCGGGAACAAATTATAATTTCGAGCTCAAAATAAACGTAAGTAGTTACAAGTAAACAGTTACGAGTTACATGCTTCGACAAGTTCAGCATTCAAGACTGCTTATCTGTATTTTGTTTTCAAAAAAAAGAGCTTTAAAATATTATTAATTACATTATGATGGATTTTAATCTTAACCAGCCGGTTCCTTTTGACGCAGAGAAAACAGCTAAAATTGCCGAACATTACCACCAAATTATAGAATTATTGGGCGAAGACGTAAATCGCGAAGGTTTATTGAAAACCCCCGAACGTGTTTCGAAAGCCATGCAGTTTTTGATGCAGGGCTACGAGCAGAATCCGGAAGAAATACTCCGCTCGGCCATGTTTACCGAAAACTACCGCCAAATGGTAATCGTGAAGGATATCGATTTCTATTCCATGTGCGAGCACCATATGCTACCGTTTTTTGGCAAAGCGCATATCGCCTACATTCCGAACAAGCAAATTACCGGATTGAGCAAAATAGCCCGCATAGTGGAAGTATATGCCCGCCGCATGCAGGTGCAGGAACGCATGACCACGCAGATAAAAGCCTGCATTCAGAAAACATTGAACCCCATGGGTGTGATGGTGATTATTGAAGCGCAACACCTTTGTATGCAAATGCGCGGTGTGCAGAAACAACATTCTATCACCACCACTTCGGACTTTACAGGCGTATTTGAGCAGGCTAAAACCCGCGAAGAATTCATGAATCTGATTAATAGGAAATAGTTACAAGTTACAAGTTACAAGTTACGAGTTACGAGTTACAAGTTACGAGTTACAAGTTATGGGTTACAAGATAGTGTTGATAACTCTGGTTGGTATTATTGATGATTCTTCTGTTCGTAGATTATTATCACTACCGCACCTTTCTCAAACTGCCTGACAGGAGTCCAGTACGTCGGGTTCTCCAGTTCGTCGAACAACGAGTCGTCTACGTTCGATATGTTGGAGTAAATAAAATATCGGTTATTCGTGCTGGTACCAACTGTTTTGTCGGCATTGCCTAACTCGGTAAACCGCCGGTTGCCATACAAACAAAAGCCGCCCGAAATGTCTTTATAATTCCATCCTTGCTTATCAATATACTGAAAGCATTCGGCTCTTAATCCGTAGTAAGGCAGATGTGCCAGCGTGCAGTCCCACGATTTTGCTATCTTCCGGGGATAAATCCACAGATGCCCGGTGAGCTCGAAGCAAAGCACCACTATCAGATACACAAGGATTTTTCTCCCGGTAACGATTTCTGTAAGTCCTTTCAGCACCAGCACCGTGAGCAGAAAAAACTGCGGCATAAAATATCGGGCTGAGAATGGCATGCGGGTAAAGCATCCCAACAGCAAGTACAATCCAGCCAGAAGCGCAAAAAGCAAAAGCACGGCTATGAGTTCCGCCGACAGCGTTTTCATTTTTTTTGACAGATGAAATGCAACATATATTCCAATAAGCCAAATAACGATTCGCCCGTTTTCCACCGAGCGAAGTCCGTATTCAGCCAGATGTTTCACTACAGCACCTGCGCCCGACGGAAGCGAGTAATGTCCGCCCGCATGAGTGAAGAACCAACCTCGAGCGGCAAAGTAATAACCGAAATAACCTGCTGTGAGCACGAGTGCCGGAAGGTACGGCAGCATAATATTGAAAACCGAACGTAGGTTCAATGGGTTGGATACCTGCAGGCGTGAGTAGTAAAGCTGGACCACAAACAATCCCGCTCCGGCAAAGATTCCCCGCATATTCACAGCACACAACACTATCAGCCCCAGGGCAAGTAGTCGGGATTTATGCTCCAACATTCCCCTGAGCGCAACGATGAACGCCGTAAGCAAAATAAAATCGGGCGAAGCGATGGCAAACTGCGTAAGCACCGTAGGCTCCAGCATAACGATAAGCAGCACCCATCCGGCCATCCGGTGGGAAAATAACCGAGTGAGCAGTTTCCACACATTGCAGACCAGAACCACCGCCCACAACATCACAAAAGCGTGCGACACCCAAAGCCGATAGCCGAAAATTTTCCACAACGCAGCGGTGACCATACCCATCAGCGGAGGATGATATCCGGTGGCAACCGCGTCGGCACCTGTATCGGTAGCCGGCAGTAACAGCGAGCTGAATCCGGTCTGGTAATATCCGTGAGCCTCTTTGGAAATCTGCTGAATAGTATCCCAGAAATAGCCATTGTTCAGACACAGCACGCCAAGCGCTGCATATATCAGCAGCACTGGTACCTGAAATAACAATCTGTTTTTAGTCTCCGCTATCATACGCTTTGGGTTTTTAAACCGGCTATAAAATCCACCGAAGTGAAGATAATGACCAGCAAATGGACAAGAAATGCCGATTCAGCAGGCAAAACATTTTATAACCGTGCAAAGGTATAAATTCATTTGTTTTTTTATCTTTTGTACAATTACAAAACAATAAATTGAATTGTTTTCGAAGCTTTGTACATGTACAAAGGCATAAAACACATCGTGCAACATAGCTTTGTACATGTACAAAGGCATAAAACACATCGTGCAACATAGCTTTGTAAATGTACAAAAGCACAAAACACATCGTGCAACATAGCTTTGTAAATGTACAAAGGCATAAAACACATCGTGCAACATAGCTTTGTAAATGTACAAAAGCACAAAACACATCGTGCAACATACCTTTGTAAATGTACAAAGGCATAAAACACATCGTGCAACATAGCTTTGTAAATGTACAAAAGCACAAAACACATCGTGCAACATAGTTTTGTAAATGTACAAAAACATAAGAAATCTTCTATCAACAGCGTCTTACCTTAAGCAATATCTATTGTGTGAATTAAAAAAATTAATGTAATTATTGATATTGTAAAATAATGTTTTTATCTTTGGGGCGGAAAATTAAAATGACAGGCAATGAAAGCAACGAAAATTATACACCGAAACGAGACACGCATTCGTGTTGATTTTCCGTATAATACCGAAATGGTTTCGCTGTTACGACAAATAATAGATGCCCGCTGGAGTAAAACCATAGGGGCATGGCATGTGCCTTATACCAAAGAGGCATTCGGGCAATTAAAAGAGTTGTTTCCGGAGTTAGAATATGAGGCAACCCCTGTTACACAGTCGGAAAAAATGGTTGTGGCAAATACCGAAAGGCTCGTAGAACCGAACAAGAATGTGGCGGATACTATTGAAATGGAAAGTGGTAAAACTGAAACCATCCAGGAAGAAAAAACGGAGAAACGATATGCTGACATTGACGTACTTGTGACACGTACGTTAATAACAATTGTTCTGCCTAAAAATGAAGCTGACATACAGTTTCTGCGTACATTTAAATATGCCAAATGGGACTATGATAATTTTTGTTGGGTGTTACCTAATTATGGAAATAATGTTGAAAGACTTAAAAAATACTTTGGTAATCGTGATATCTGTATCAGCGAACAGGAACAAAACCGCGTAAGCAACATTAAATTGCCGGAGTTTGCTAGAACCGACCTGTTGATTATAAATGAATTACACCGAAATTTAAAAGTGTATTTTGTGTACAATCAGGCTATAGTTGATCAACTGAAATTTATTGGCTATGTACGTTGGAACGCTTACGAACATTGCTGGGAAGTGCCTATGAATGAAAAAAGTATGGCCGAATTAAAATTAATTGCCCAGCGAAACGGCTTGCAATACCGGTACGAAGTGAACGACAAACAAGTGGTGAAACCCCGCATACCCCGAAGCTACTTTGCAAATTACCGCGACTGTCCGGCGGAATATATTGGGAAACTGAAAGAACTCAGGTATAGTCAAAATACGCTCGACACGTACAAGCATATGTTCGAGGAATTTATTAATTACTACAATGATACGGAGATTGACGATATTACTGAAGGGATGATAGTCAATTTCTTGCGTTACCTTGTGAACGAGCGTAATATTTCGGGTTCATATCAAAATCAGTCTATAAACTCGATCAAGTTTTATTATGAACGTGTAAAAGGTGGTGCGCGAAAAATATACAGTATTGAACGTCCGCGCAAAGAGAAATACCTACCCGAAGTGCTCAGCGAAGAAGAGGTAGTACGAATACTGAATGCTACTGAAAATCTGAAACATAAAGCCATACTAATGACTATTTATTCGGGCGGATTGCGGGTAAGTGAACTTACAAATCTGCGGATTAAAGATATTGACAGTAATCGAATGCAAATACGAGTAGCACAAGCTAAGGGGAAAAAAGACAGATATACACTACTAGGCAATACTACTTTAGAGATTTTACGAAAATACGTTGCTGAATATAAGCCTAAGGAATGGCTATTCGAAAGTTATGATGGACAGCAATATAGATCTCGGACTATTCAGGAAATTTTAAGGAAGTCGGTTAATAAAGTTGGATTAAAGAAAAAAATATCCGTACATACACTTCGTCATAGTTTTGCAACACATTTACTGGAGGCAGGTACCGATATTCGTTATATTCAAAGTCTGTTGGGTCACTCAAGCGGCAAAACTACTGAGATTTATACGCATATAACCACAAAAGGTTTTGAGCAAATAAAAAATCCATTAGATAAATTGACCATAAATTAAATAACTGTTATTAATTTAATAAATAGTTTTTATCTTTGGAATTTCAAACAATAAATAAACAAAGCCAACTAATTAACAAGTTGGATATGCGAACTGCGTTAAAAACCGACATGGTTATTATGTGGTTGAATATAAAGAATATAGCTATCACGAGTTAAGTCTCTATAGTAAATATATGCGAATTTGCACTTCGCATATCCATCTTAGAGTTCGCATATACATGTGTTAGCACCAATTTTAGAAAAAGAAAAAAAGGATGACAGAAGAGAAAATAATAGCAGCAATTAATAAAGTAGACGGACTTGGCGGAATGACAGTTAACGAACGACTTTACGTCTCTGGACTTATGAAAGAGTTCGACAAATCTTTGAAATCAGATAAAGAGAAGGCAAGAAGAATTTTAGAATTATTACACGTAGACAGACCTTCGATTGACAAAATTATAAAGTAGAATACTACGAATGTACTAACACCAATCTTAAGCTGAAATTGGAATGAACGAAAATACAGATTACGAGAAATTCACACAGGAAATATACCAGACATTAATTAAAGCACAGGGCATTGATACAATCGATGTCAAACATGACGTTAAGATCGAAGGTAAGTCAGGACAGGAGCACCAAATTGATGTATATTGGGAATATGAAATAGCAGGTTTTAAACATAAAGTTGCAATTGAATGTAAAAACTATAATAGTGTAGTTTCTATTGGAAAGGTTAGAGATTTTTGTTCTGTCTTATCCGACCTAACCAATGTAAATGGAATTATGGTTACAAAGATTGGGTATCAATCAGGAGCGAAAAAGTTTGGTGATTTCTATGGTATAAACTTAAAAGAGTTACGACTTCCAATAGAGAAAGACTGGAAAGGCAAAATTAGAACAATTGAGTTCCAAACGAAAATAGTAATGCCTAACATTAAACAAAGAATACCATTATTTGACAACGATTGGATTAAACAGAATGTCATATTACCCGAAAACGGACAAATGACATATTCTTTACAAGGAATGGCTAATGAAATTAAAATAGTCAATGGGGCTGGAGAAGTAATTACAGACTTTCACGAACTAGATAATAAAGTGCCTCATGAATGGGACGCTGTGACTGGACTAGAACATATTTATACTTTTGAAGAAGCTTATATTGACGTTCAGCCTTTAGGAAGATTGAAAATAACAGGAGTTAAATACACATATGACGTGGAGACCGAAACCAATAATTCAAAAATCGATGCATTGGAAACAACAAAAGCAATTCTAAAAGATGCCATAACAGGTGAGATTAGATTCTTCAAAAAAGACGGAAATGTAAATTGAAACGTGGAAACGATTGCCAAAAAACTGGTGCTAACACACGCCTATGTTCATTGGCGGCTGACGTGCAATTAGCGGTCTTTGCTCCCGCATTCACCTTGTCGTTCCACGACAGCGAATGCTCCCGCAAACCGCCAATGCCCATAGCCTCGGTCGTTAGCAGCAGCCGTAAAAAAAAGACGAAACAATAAATGAAAGTGAAATCTAGAACAATTCTTAAAGCAGTAATTATTGGACTTTTTGCATTAATTATTTGCACGACA
>Ga0302208_10001011_pt1 | contig 12575 bp, 5 predicted proteins | sample II_Fen_E2_3_FD_194577 | JGI IMG/M metagenome (GOLD analysis project Ga0302208, IMG submission 194577) | Peat permafrost microbial communities from Stordalen Mire near Abisko, Sweden - II_Fen_E2_3 | ecosystem: Environmental > Terrestrial > Soil > Wetlands > Permafrost | place: Sweden: Abisko...
CTCACTGTCAATAATATCCTGAAAATGGTCATAGTTAGTCGTATGTTTACATAGCGATGCCAGAACGCCCGAAACCCGACTGGATATTAATGCCTTAGTGTCTCTCACTTCTTTCTCGTAGTTTTCACCCGACTGACAAACAATCACATTATAATCTGCCTGATTGGCTATCTGCTCAATGCCCGAAAGTACAGATGAAAAAAAATAATTGTTTATTTCCGGAACTATCACACCGATGGTATTATTCTTACTGGTTCGTAAGCTGAGAGCCAACGCATTAGGCTTATAGTGAAAATCCTTGGCATACTTGTTTACAAGATCCTTTGTAACCTGACTGATATCGGGATGATTCTTTAGTGCACGAGAAACTGTAGAGGGTGAGATATTAAGTTCTCTGGCAATATCCTTGATGGTGATTTGCGTTTTTTTCATGCTATAAATTTTTCGGTTACAGAAACCCTTGACTGAATTCACAACAACATCGACTGACACAACATCCTAAATAAGTGTATTTTACACATTAATAGATTATACAGTTCGATACTTAAATAAGTCAAAATAAGATTTCAATTACAAAAGTAGAATAGATTATTCGAATAAAAAATTATTTGCCGTAATATTCTAAATATCTGACGCAAACGTTTGCGCTTAAAATTCTTGTCATAATGATAAAACGAAGATTGCAAATAAACATCTATATCTATTTTTGCCTCCATAAAAAATGCTCGACATATATTCAAAATTAACTACAACGAACAAATCGAAAGATACATTGTTTTAATTAATGAAAATTGTTCATTATTTTTTTCTGATAATAAATATATTACAAGTTTCAACCTTAAAAAAACTTAATGCATGAAGTACAATCACTTTAAGCTAAAATCACGTGCATTTGTAGCCGTTTTAGCGATGTTAGCTTTTGGAATTAACGCCAATGCACAACAGACTTCCGTTTCAGGAATTGTGAAGGATGCTAAAACCGGAGAAACTATTCTCGGTGCAAGTATCCTGGAAAAAGGCACCTCAAAAGGTGTAATCACCAATCTGGATGGTGAATTCACCATCTCAGTAGCCCCTAATGCAACCCTGGTAGTTAAATACTTAGGCTATGCTTCCGTAGAAGTTCCTGTAGCAGGAAAAACAAAAATTACAGTTCAACTACATGAAGACGCTATAGCGCTTGGCGAAGTAGTTGCAATTGGATATGCCACTGTCAAAAAAAATGATGCTACAGGTTCTCTTACATCTATTAAACCCGACAAACTCAACAAGGGACTTACCACCAATGCTCAGGACATGATTACCGGAAAAATTGCTGGTGTAAATGTGGTCTCTGACGGTGGAGCTCCGGGAGCCGGTGCTAAAATCCGTATCCGTGGTGGTTCTTCGCTTAATGCAAGTAATGATCCGTTAATCGTGATAGATGGATTAGCAATGGATAACGAAGGCATCAAAGGAGTATCAAACTTCCTAAGCACAATTAATCCTAATGATATCGAAACATTTTCTGTTTTAAAGGATGCGTCTGCTACTGCCATTTACGGTTCAAGAGCATCGAACGGTGTAATTATTATTACAACCAAAAAAGGAGAAAAAGGCGCTAAGCCCCGCGTTTCGTACGATGGAAACATTTCAATGAGCGTAGTAGGCAAGACATTGGATGTTATGAACGGAAATCAGTTTCGTACTTACGCCAATAAACTTTATGCAGGGCAGACAGGAACCCTTTCAAAACTAGGAACTGCTAATACTTACTGGCAAAACGAGATTTATCAAACAGCCATCAGCCATGATCACAATATCAGCATTATGGGCGGTTTGAAAAACATGCCATACCGTGCATCGTTCGGATACACCAATCAGGACGGTATTATAAAAACTTCAAATTTTGAACGTTATACAGGTTCTGTAAACCTTAACCCATCATTTTTCGACGATCATTTGAAAGTTTCGTTGAATGCAAAAGGAATGTATGTGAATAACAGATATGCCGATACCGGTGTAATTGGTGCGGCTGCTTCTATGGATCCTACTCAGTCCGTAACTTCGAGCCAGGAACCATACAAAACTACATTTGCTGGATACTGGCAATGGATCACTACCGGAACAACATGGAATTCATTATCTGTGGCTAACCCACTTGCCACGCTGAACCTGAAGAAAGACATTGCACACTCGAAAGACTTTATCGGAAATGCCGAGTTTGATTATAAAGTACACTTTTTACCTGAACTCCGTGCTCACCTATCGCTGGGAACAGAAATATCTGATGGTAAACAAAACCTGTTTACCCCTACCACCAATGCCAGCGATGGACAACTTGGACGGACTGGATACGAAAAGATTTACAAATATAACAGATCATTATCTTACTATATGAATTATGCCAAAGAAATTGGTGTACATAAGTTCGATGTAATGGCAGGATATGAATGGCAACATTTCTACAGAAGTCTTAATAGCCACTATTCAGCATTAGACCTTACTACCAATACTACAAACAATGTATTTAAAACCGAAAGTTACTTAGTTTCTTTCTTTGGTAGAGCTAATTATACACTGTTAGAAAGATATTTATTGACAGCAACGATACGTAATGACGGCTCGTCACGTTTTGCAGACGGCAACCGCTGGGGCCTATTCCCATCATTGGCACTTGCATGGAAAATAAATGAAGAAGGTTTTATGAAAAACAATACTACCTTCTCTGATTTGAAACTTCGTCTGGGTTACGGTATTACCGGCCAACAAAACTTGAACAACGGTGACTATCAATACATTCCGGTATATGTAAACAGTATTGAAGGTGCTTCATACCCTATGGATGGAACTTATATAGCAACTTACAGGCCCAACCCTTTCAATAAAAACCTGAAATGGGAAACCACTACTACTTACAATGCCGGTCTTGACTGGGGTTTGTTGGATAACAGAATTACCGGATCTGTTGATGGATATTATAGGGTTACTAATAATTTGATAAGCAGTGTAAGTATTGCTGCCGGCACAAATCTGAGCAACATTGTAACACAAAATATCGGTTCACTCGAAAATCGTGGAGTAGAATTTACAGTTACCGGAAAACCTATTGTTTCAAAAGATCTGACATGGGACGTTAGCTACAACGTGACCTACAATAACAATAAAATTACAAAACTGACCGGTACGGGTGCAAGCACTCCTGTAACCGACAGAAATATATCTTCCGGAACCGGAAATTATGTTGAAGTTCATCAAGTTGGATTCCCAGCCTACTCATTCTTTGTGTACGAACAGGTTTACGACAAAAATCATAACCCAATTGAAGGGTTATATGTAGACAGAAACGGTGATGGTAAAATAAATGACGCAGACCGTTATTATTATCATAATCCAGCACCCGATGTAACCATGGGTCTATCGTCTAAATTGATTTATAAAGAATTTGATTTCGGCGTAACATTAAGAGCAAGTTTAGGCAATTATGTGTATAACGATGTTGCCGCCAACAGAGCAAATGTTGGAGCCAGCGGAGTTTGGTCAACTTCAGGTTTCTTTGTAAACAAACCGATATCGGCTATGGAAACAAATTTCGTAGGAAGAACAAACTGGTACTTCTCTGATTATTATGTACAGAATGCATCTTTCGTTCGTGTTGACAATATAACTGTCGGATACACATTTAAGAACCTGTTCCATGCTATTTCAAGCGGACGTTTGTCGGCTACTGTACAAAATCCATTTGTATTTACAAAGTACAAAGGATTAGACCCTGAAGTCTTCACCGGAGTAGACAATAATATCTACCCCCGCCCTATTATGGCAGTGATTGGATTAAGCCTTAATTTTTAATTAACCTGTAAAAAATTGTAAATCATGAATGTAAGACATAATAAAATAACAAACACGATTTTGTCCGTTATAATTGCTCTCGGTCTATCATCGTGTGTGAATGACTTGAATGTTACACCTATTGATCCAAGTACCATTCAAACCTTCGATCAGGATGCCGTGTTTGCTAAAGTATATGCATCGCTGGCACTTACCGGACAACAGGGTCCTGCCGGCAAAGGCGATTTGGCCGGAGTTGACGAAGGAACATCTTCCTTTATCCGGTTAATATGGAACTTAAACGAATTATCTACCGACGAGGCTATTTGCTCATGGGGTGATCCGGGAATACCAGAACTAAATTTCAATAAATGGACAGCATCGCATGACCAGGTAAATGGTATCTATGCACGTTTTTACTTTGGAGTATCACTTTGCAACCTGTTCCTAGAACAAACTGCAAGCACTACCGATGCTAAAACAATAAAACAACGCGCAGAAGTACGTTTCTTGCGTGCATTGAATTATTACTATTTGATGGATTTGTTTGGAAACGTACCATTTACTGAAGTTGTTTCTCTTGATCCTCCGAAACAGATGAAACGTGCCGACTTATTCGCATGGCTAGAAAAGGAACTGAAAGCAATTGAACCTGATTTAGCGGCACCGCGCACAAATACATACTACCGTGTAGATCAAGCAGCCGAATGGTTGTTATTAGCCCGCATGTATTTAAATGCAGAAGTTTATACCGGTACTGCTAACTGGACTGCAGCAAAAACATATGCAAAGAAAGTGATGGATTCGGGCTACAAGTTGAATCCAAGTTATGCACAACTTTTTATGGCCGACAATGCCGGCGCATTTGATGCTTCAACAAACACAGCTTCTCAAGAAATTATTCTGCCGATAGCATGTGATGGCGTAAAAACTCAAAGCTACGGAAACTCACTTTTCATGATTGCGTCTTTCCATACTTCGGGAATGCCTGCATGGGGAACCTCAGAAGGTTGGGGCGGTAATCGTGCACGTGCTGCATTGGCTCGTAAGTTCTTTCCGAACGGAATCCCAGCCGGAACCGACCTTACTAAACTGACAGCTTTTGCCGGAGACAAGAGAGCAATGTTTTGGGGTTGGGATATAGCCGACAGCAAATCGACTGATCCAATGACGATTTTGAATTATTCAGTTTTCAAACAAGGCTTATCAGTTACCAAGTTTTCAAATGTTCGTTCAGATGGTAAAGTGTCGAATGATTTAAAATTCACAGACACCGATGTGCCACTCTTCCGTCTGGCAGAAGCCTATCTGACTTATGCCGAAGCATCGTTACGAATGGGAGAAAGCTCAACTATCGCCCTGAATACAATCAATGAATTGCGCAACAGAACAAGCGGAAGCGCTCCAGCTTTATCAAGTATTACTTTAGATAAAATTTTAGATGAATGGTCTCGCGAATTCTACTTCGAAGGACGTCGTCGTACAGACCTTATCCGCTTTGGATATTATGGTGGAAGCGACTACACATGGGATTGGAAAGGCGGTACAGCTGCCGGAACAAAATTCAGCAGTATTTACAATCTGTATCCTATTCCTGCAACAGATTTAAATGTAAATCCGAACCTAAAACAAAATACGGGTTTCTAATAGTTGTAAAATTCTAATTAATAAAAAAGTAATCATATGAAAAAATATAATATATTATTTATTGCTTTGCTCGGCCTGATTGGGTTTACATCTTGCGAAGACATAAAAGACCCGGTGATAAACCCTGCAGCTATCAATGGCAGTCTGACTTTCAAGCTCAACCAGCCTCAATATGCAAATTACGTGCTTGAAGACGCAAACGGTGCTGCTGATATGGATGCACTCACATGCGTTCAGCCCAATTTAGGTTTTACTGCTGCAGTAACATATACTACACAGGTTTGTGCCAGTTCCGGTTTTTCTAAAGGTACATTCGTGAGTTTACCCACAACAGTAAATGGTGAAAAAGTAGGCATCAACACCAAAGAAATGGATAAAGCCATGATAAGTATTTTTGGCAAGGTACCTACTCCTGCAGTTCAAAAAAACGTATATATCAGACTTAAAGCGCAGGTATCTGATGCTACTGCATCACCACTTGACACAGTACTGACAGTAATGCCCTTGTATTCAAACGTAATCATACTAAAAATAACTCCTTACGAGTTCCCATTAGTAGCTTATACCGAAGTTACACCTACTCCTTATTTCATCGTCGGACTAGGTGATGGTGCATGGAATAACTCAACTGCCGGACTCGGTAAATCATTAATTCCACTTGGAGTTACTGCCGGTAAAAAATATGATTTGAGTGGAAATGGAGAATTTGTGTACACAGGATATTTCCAGGCATCAAGAGGATTCAAGTTGATCAAAGATGTAGGTGGATGGTCCGAACAATGGGGTATGAAGAACGGCGTTTACACGCACAATTCGGGCGATAATATTAATGTTCCGAGCGATGGATATTACACCATTACGTTGAATTCTATAGACAACACCTTGTCCATAGTACCTACCACTACTCCTCCTGCAACTTATACTTCGATGGGTATGATGGGTGAGTTCAACGGTTGGTCAACAGACATTAGCATGGCAGCTACTGAAACAACCAATAATCATATGTGGTGGGCTATCTACACCTTTGCTTCTGACTTCACACCAAACGGAGGTTGCAAATTCCGTGCAAACGGCTCGTGGGACACAAACTGGGGTGCTGCTACATTCCCATTCGGAATTGCAACACCGGGCGGACCTAACAGTCAATTCAAGGCAGGTACTTATCTGGTTAGCTTCAATGATATAACCGGTAACTACAGTTTTATTAAAAAATAAACACTACGAGTTCTGCATGTAAAAATGCAGAACTCGTAAATAAGATTAATTCTGTTTTCCACTATTAAAACTAATTGAAAATGAAAAAAACAATCAACTATATGGTAGCCCTGATCATTGGATGTATGGCGTTTACTTCATGCGAAGATCCGTATGCAAATCAAACAGTTGCTAAGCCCGGGAGCTATGACCAATTGACACTTCAGGATACAACCGGTTTTGCAGCAGCGCTTAAAACCAATGTTAGTCCACTTGTCATACAAGCAAACAAACTGAATAGCTCGTTGCCTTTACTCACCTGTTCTTCCGTACTCAATCTGGTGGATACAGCAGCCCAAAAACAATACAAGATTCAATTTGCCAAGGTTGCCAATTTTTCCAACTTTATTACTATTCCTATTACATTTGATGGCAAAGCTGGATCGGATGTATCTGTCGGTTGTAAGGAGTTTAACGATTCTATCAAAACCTTCAATAAAAACGCCGTTCAACAAACCGTCTATATTCGACTGTTATCCTACATCGTAAAAGGCGGATTGAAAAGTGCGTATACTTCAAAAACAGCTACTTTGCTGGTTACTCCTTACAGTTATCCTCCAACAGCAGTAAACGATGTTGCATCATTGCCTATGAATAGTTCTGTCAGCATTGCTGTACTTACTAACGATACTGATCCTGAAAAAGATGTATTATCCACCGTTAGTGCAACAACTCCGGCACATGGTTCGACAGTTGTGAATGCAAATGGAACGATAACTTACACTCCAACAGTTGGCTTTTCGGGTGCTGATGTATTCAGCTACACCATGACTGATGGTAATGGTAATACAGCCTCGGCCAATGTGGATGTAAATGTAATGTCAATCGTGCCTTATACAGCGGTAACCCCAAGACCATACTACATTATTGGCATGGCTAACGGAGCATGGAATAATTCAGCAGCCGGAATTGGAGTATCCATCTATCCAATGAGCGTAGTGAGCGGAAACAAATACAACACCGCAGGCGATGGAGAATTTTCATTTACTGGTTATTTCTCTGCTTCCAGAGGATTTAAACTGATTCGCGACATTGGTAGCTGGGATGAACAATGGGGTGTTAAAGATGGAGCATTTGTTCATAACGACGGAGGTTCAAGTGACATTAAAGTTGCAGCCGACGGATATTATACTATCACGATAAACTCTATAACCAATACAATGACAATGATACCTACACTGGTAACGCCAAGCTCATATACACAAATAGGGTTAATCGGTGCATTCAACGGTTGGGGAGGTGATGTGGTAATGACAGCCGCCGAAACCACTAACAACCACATTTGGTACACTACCCAAACATTTACAGCCGATGGTGGTTGCAAATTCAGAGCTAATGGAGGTTGGACTACCAGCTGGGGAGGTAATTCATTCCCTGTTGGAATGTCCGGCGGCGATATTCCTGCGAAGGCAGGAACATACAAAGTTCTGTTCAACGATGTGGATGGTTGCTATTATTTTATCAAACAATAACACCCGCAAGTCATAATTAAATAGAAAAGTCTGGACTAACTTAAGTTCAGACTTTTCTTTCAAACAAAGGTAAGTTGCTTTAGCTTAATATTCTAACTGGTATTTAATCAAACAGGTATATGAAAAAAAATACTCTTATCGCGCTGTCTCTGTTCTTGTTTCTAACAAGTCAGGCTCAGATTATAACTACCTCTCCTGCTTTTGTAACCCAGAATAACGGAGCCATAGATATTATTTACGATGCCACTCTGGGCACAGCCGGCTTAAAAGATTACACCGGTACCGATGGAGTATATGCACATACGGGTGTCATCACTTCGGCCAGTGCGAGCAGTTCGGACTGGAAACATGCACCAACCTGGGGAGATAATTCAGCCAAATATAAAATGACATCACTGGGTAATAATAAATGGAAACTATCCATTACCCCCGATATGGCTACCTATTATGGCTTGACTGCCGGCGAAGTTGTTTCTAAAATGGCTTTCGTATTCAGAAACGGTTTAGCAACGAAAGAAGGGAAAGACACAGGTGGAACTGATATTTTTGTAAATGTGTATCAGGCCGGACTGAACGTTGCATTTACCAACCCGACTAACAGCCAAAGCGTAACTGCCGGCTCGACAATCAATATCCAGTTTGCCTCATCAGTTGCAGCGAACCTCAATCTGTTGATTAACGGCGCCAGTGTTCAGACTACAACCGCAGCTACATCGCTGAGCTATTCATACAACTTTGCAACTGCCAACGATTATAGAATAATTGCACAGGCAAGCCTCAACGGAACAACCGTTGCCGACACCATTCAGATTTGTGTACCCGCTCCGGTGGTATCGCAAGCACGCCCAGTCGGCATTAAAGATGGCATTACTTACACCGACAACACTACAGCCACTTTGGTAATGTATGCACCCGGTAAAACAAACGTATTCTTGCTGGGCGATTTCAACGAGTGGACACAACTGAATGCCTACCAGATGAAACAAGATGGAAACTACTGGTGGATAACACTTACCGGACTCACCCCTAGTAGACTGTATGGTTTTCAGTATTTAGTGGACGGAACGTTGAAAGTAAGTGATCCCTATACCGAAATGGTATTAGACCCTTGGAATGACCAATATATAAATGCAAATTCGACGATTTATCCTAATTTACCGACCTACCCGACAGGAAAAACTACCGGATTGGTAGCAACTCTACAAATAGCCAAAGCCGCCTACAACTGGGAAGTTCCTACATTCAGCATGCCGTCGCGCGAAAACATGGTTATCTACGAACTACTACTGCGCGACTTCACAAAAGAAAAATCTCTTGATGCTGCTATCACCAAACTGGATTACCTGAAAAACCTCGGTATCACAGCCGTAGAGCTTATGCCGGTTACAGAGTTCGACGGAAATAACAGCTGGGGTTATAATCCGAACCACTTTTTTGCACCGGATAAAGCCTACGGAAATGCCAACGCCTATAAAAAATTCATTGACGAATGTCATAAGCGCGGCATGGCTGTATTGCTGGATATGGTATTCAATCAGGCTTCCGGCTTGTCTCCTTTTGCCTTGCTGTATTGGGATGGGGTGAATAACAGACCGGCAGCGAATAATCCATGGATGAATCCTGTGGCACCTCATCCGTACAGCGTACTCAATGATTTCAATCATAGCTTTAGCGGAACTAAAGAGTACTTTAAACGTGTATTACAATATTGGATTACTGAATACAAAATTGACGGTTATCGAATGGATCTAGCAAAAGGTTTTACTCAAACTGCGACTACAGGTGAGCCTGCAGTAAGCAATTACGATCAATCCAGAGTAACTAATTTGACCGATTATTATAATGCTGCCAAATTGGTGAAAAGCGACGTGATGTTTATCCTAGAGTATTTAGGTTATGGTAGTAACAGCGATGGTAATCTTGAAGAAAATACGTACGCAAATGCAGGTATGTACTTATGGCGCAATGTAAATTCTGCATTTTCTCAATCAGCAGAAGGATACCAGTCCGGCAGTGATTTCAGCAACATGAATGCAACACCGCGCAACTGGGTGGGCTATGCCGAGAGTCATGATGAGGAACGAAATTTCTACAATGCTAAAATATCGGGTATCGGCAACATTGCCACCGATTCTATTGTAAGGATAAAACGGGTGCCACTTAATATTGCCTTCGCTACACTTATCCCCGGACCTAAAATGATCTACGAATTCGGTGAAATGGGATTTGATTATTCCATCAACTCGAACGGAGGACGCACCAACGAAAAACCTGCTGCCTGGGACTGGCTAAACCTGGCTCACAGAAAAGCGGCATCTGATGCCTGTGCTAAAATAATATCGCTTCGGAAAACGTATCCCACGGCATTCACTACAGGAACATTCACATTGAGTATCGGGCTTAACGACTGGAATTCGGGGCGCCGAATTGCATTAACCAGCTCCGACCTGAATATGATTGCTCTGGGGAACTTCAATGCATCAGCCACCATAACAGCAACGCCCAATTTCCCTAAAACCGGAATTTGGTACAACTTATTGACAGGAGAACAATTGAATGTCACTAACACAGCTATGACAATGAGTATGCAAGCCGGCGATTTATTGATTTATACGGATAAAGCCCCGAATGTGGTAAACGGAATTGATGATCATAAAATTTCGAACTACAGCATATCACCAACTATAACAGAAGATAAAGTTTATATCACTTCGTCTGGCGGTGTTAACCATGTAAATGTTTACAATACAGAAGGTTCACTCATCAAAACCGCAACGAATGTGACCGAAATTGAAGTTCGGAATTTTCCAAAAGGAATCTATCTACTGGAAGTGAAAACTGCCGAAGGAAAAAGCCTGCATAAAATTATAAAACAATAAATATCTCTGGATACAAAACAACAAGAGCTTGTCGCTGATAGCGGCAAGCTCTTACTTTATATCCGTAAACTGATTTATTTCTTTCTTAATTGCTCCAATGCAGTTTTCACCGTTTTATCGTCCTTGTAAAGCATAGGATAGAAACCTTCTTCGCCTATACTGTTTCGGGAGATATAACTCTTTAACTGCATCAGTAAGAACCTTTTGGATATAGCTATCTGTCGGGCATCGGGGTTTACGCCTTTACTCTTGGCAAATGCCACAAACTGCGTCAGCAAATCCGGAGTATCGAGGTATTTATCCATTTGCTGCCAGGTTTTCTGGCTTCTCAGTTTAGCACGATTTTGGTCGGTGTACTGAAACGCAAATTGATACAAATAGCCGTAATTAATCACTTTGTTCAGATAAGGAGTGTATTCAGAGGTATCCCGCGGTACAAAAATATCGGGCATAATGCCACCGCCACCATAAACCGTTCTGCCTCCAAAAGTCTTATATTTAAGCGATTTAGCAGCATGAATGCTATCTTTGCTGTCAATTTCACCGTGCATATAACGTTTCACAATGTCCATTTCGTAATCCTGCGCTTTACCTTTTTCATACGGTTTTTGAATACTCCGTCCGGAGGGTGTGTAGTAGCGGGCTACAGTGAGACGAATGGCCGAACCGTCCGATAAATTCATTTGCTGCTGAACAAGTCCTTTTCCGAACGAGCGTCGACCGATAATCAGTCCACGGTCATTATCCTGTATGGCTCCCGAAAAGATTTCACTGGCCGAAGCCGAGAATTCATCAATCAAAACCACCATCGGCAGGTTAATGCAACTTCCTTTTCCATCCGATTTGGCCTCAGCACGCGGGTACGCTTTACCTTTCGAATAAACAATCATTCTTCCGGCAGGCAAAAACTCATTTACCATATTAACAGCCTGATCCATAAAACCACCACTATTTTCGCGCAAATCGATAATGTATTTACGGGCACCCTGGCTACGCAGTCTAGCAATAGCATCCAGAAACTCGGCAAAAGTTGTCGATGCAAATTTACTTACTTTGATAAATCCGACGCCGGGTTCAATCATATAAGCTATGTCCACCGAGTTCACCGGAATTTCACCGCGGGTGATAGAGTAATGCAGTATTTCACGTGTTCCATGACGACGAATTCCAAGTTTTACTTTTGTTCCGGCCTTTCCCTTGAGTTTACGCATAACCTTTTCGTTGGTTATTTTCTTCCCTACAAAAGCAGAATCGTCTACCTGCACAATGCGATCGCCGGCCAAAAGCCCCACTTTTTGAGAAGGACCTCCACTCACAATGGCCACTATCATCACCGTATCATTCTGTATATTAAACTGAACTCCAATACCACTGAAACTTCCTTCGAGCTCGCTGTTCACGTTTGCCAGATCGGCTGCCGGTATATAAACCGAGTGCGGGTCAAGTTTTCCGGCTACATCAGTCATCAACCCCTCGGTCATCTCTTTCATGTTCATCGTATCAACATACTGCG
>Ga0302208_10001013_pt1 | contig 12558 bp, 9 predicted proteins | sample II_Fen_E2_3_FD_194577 | JGI IMG/M metagenome (GOLD analysis project Ga0302208, IMG submission 194577) | Peat permafrost microbial communities from Stordalen Mire near Abisko, Sweden - II_Fen_E2_3 | ecosystem: Environmental > Terrestrial > Soil > Wetlands > Permafrost | place: Sweden: Abisko...
AATTTCTCGAGAATAGCCGGAATTTCCTCGCGGATTGTGGTTTCTGGTAAACGTCCACTGTCAATACCTGCACGTACAGCTCTCAATATAGCATTTTCATCAAGGTCAGTAATCTGTAAATCCGGATTTATCATCGACTCCCAACCGTATTTTCCTCCACGTTGCATCAGCAGATCATTATATACAGTTTGTGGCATTGTGGTAGTAACACTTTCTACACGCATATAGGCCCGACCTTTATAACAGAATGGACGTTCAAATCTTGCTTCTTCTACTGTAGAGTTATTATACACTTCTCCGAATCAGGCACCGTTATATATGAGATTTTAACTTCCACCAAAGGTTCCAATCTGTTGATTGCTTCTGCTATATTTCTTTTAGTACCGTCAGCTACTTCTTGCCCGATAATTTTACCCTTATCAGTAACGCCAAACAAGAGTGTTCCACCGGTTCCATTGAGAAAGGCACATATTGTCTCCATTCCGCGTTCTAATTGTCCCGTAGTTTCTTTAAATTCCGTCTGGTAATTTTCGGCGTTCTTGATGATATTTTTAACTATTTCTATGTTATTTATATTCATATATAACTATTTATAGTTTGCAAATGTATATAAAATTTTAGTATTATAAACCCGTTGAAATAAAAAAACATAATAAATTTGCTCGAATGGGAGTAGTTCAAAGTATTGTTGAGAAAATAAAGACACATATATTTCCATCTACCCTCTCTTCTTCACCCTCACGAATTCCAGATCCTTATACAGATCCTTGCGGCGGTCGGTGCCGTAGGCGGTTGGTGAGAAGCAGCAGCGGACACCTAGGAGGTCACGGGAGTGACGTAACATGCTGAAGAGACTCTGAAAAACTGTCCGTACTTCTTTCGCAATGCTTTTGGCATCTGCTGAATGAATTCGTTGGTTCGGCTGCAAATAATCTCTAACATCTCTGGCAATACTATTATTCTTCCGCAAAATTACCATTTTTATTTCAATTCCATTCAGAATTGGGAACAATTTAGTCGTTCAATAAAAAAAGAAAGGATGTTTCTCCTCCCAAAATCCTTATACAGAGACTTGCTTCAATTATGAAAAAGAAAACAATGATGGCATCTGTGATGCAGATAATTACTTGAAGATTTTTTCTATTGTCCGAAAGCCTGGTTGCAATGAAAATCATCGACGCTTTATATATCAGAAGTATCAACTTTTCCGGTTTAAGTCAAATATTAATTGGCAAGATAAGGAAGGATATTAGTAGGCAGTTTTTCATCAACAAGATTCATTGAAGGAAGGTTACACCAATGACTAGCTATCGCCTGAAAATATGGTTTCCAGAGTCGATTTTGAGAATGCTGTATAGCTTGTCTATAAATAGAATCTGCATGTAACTTATTATAAATTTCTTTCTTGTAAAAGTTAGCAATTATAAAATCTATGCCAAGTATAATATCCAGAGGCATAAATGGCAACTTAGGTGCAAGTAATGCCATAGTTTGGCCTAAATCCAATCCGTCCATACCCTTTCCCCCATGTGTAAGATGAAAAAAAGGATGAATATATTCGGATTCATCAGGTTTATTATCATAATCTAAATGCCAACAATCAGTATGTTGTTTCTTTTTGTTTGAAAGAACTATTTTAAATGCAAAAATATATTTATCTTTTTTATCTTCAAGTATTATTGGAATATCGATATCATTTTTATCTATTGGTTTTTCTTTTATAACAACATCAAGAGATACTTGAAACAAAGACGCATTAAAATTAGTATTTCTTAGTGCAGGAATATCGTTAAAAAGAAGTCCAATGACTGAATATTCAAACTTATCGCCACCATTTCTTTTTATATAATTATTTAAGGGAGATGTATCATTACAAATATTCATTTTCTTTAGAATACGAGCGACATTAGCTATATCAATTATTATACTATTCTGGCTCATAGTTATCTACTATATTGTTTTTTCAAATCCTCTAATCTAGGTTTTTCAAAGCTTTCAACATCCACCCATTTATCATGGTTATATCTGTTTAGCGCTCCCTCATTAGAAACATACAATGGCTCAAGCCATGGTGATAAATTAGTTTGTCCTGCTATCATAAATCCATCTATAGGATCTATTGGTTTCTCATAAGCTTGACATATTGTCCAGAATTGGCTACTGTGTGCTTTATCCATAATTTTAGCAGGAAATAGCCCATCAATATTAAGTTTTTCCTTAAGAATATTAATTCTCTCCTCAGCACTTAACATTTGTAGATAAGAATTATTAGGGGATATTTCTGCCCATTTATTTTCAATAAATACCATCCACCAACGCCCCCATCCTTCACTTAAAATTCCTTCATATTGAGCTTCTTTAAAAAATTCTAGTACTTTATACCAATCAAGGGATGCCTTTCGGTCGACACCTAATCGGGCTGCCAATACGTTTTCATCGACAAGTAATCCTTGAGGAACAATTAATTCCTTGAGAAGAAAATTAACAAGAACGTTGCATTGTTTTTTTTCTATATTTTCTAAGGCATAGACAAATCTTTCGTCTATTAAATCAGATTCAACATTCAATAATTTTATAATAGAATTCTTTTCATCTTTGTTTTTCTGAATCTGCTTATAGGCCTTTGATATGGAATATAATTGACCTTGATATTGCTTATATAAATCATCATTGATTAAGCTTTTGTCTATAATGACATCAAAGATATTATTACCCAAAATATTAAAAGACTGATTTATTTTTTCATTAGCTGAAAATAGAATAATTGGAAATTGTTTTATGTCGCCTTCTGTTTGGCGAGAGCGGATTTCTTGTGCTATAGCACTGCCACGGAAATCTGAGCGGTTGCCTTCATTATTAGGTGTGTCATCCAATCGCAAATCTAAGATTAATCCATCGATATCTGTTTCTTTTGCAATAGAACATATCTGTTCCTTCCATGACGTATCGCACCGTTTTGTTTCAATATTAAGTTCATCTGTATTGAAACCTTTTGCACTCTGTTCTGCTTCCTCTATAGAGTCGTCTATGTATAAATACTTGATTTTTTCTTTCATTTGTTTCTTGGTATAATAATTTTAATACATGTATTGTAATCATCATCAGGCTCATCAACATAAATATTGCCATTATATGATAGTATAATATCTTTAACTATTTTCAATCCAAGCCCAGTTCCTGTGAGTTGTTTACTTTCAGGTGCATCATAACTAGCAGGTGTTGACGTGGAGAAAAAAGCATTGAAAATTTTATCTTTTTTTTCTTCTGGTATACCATCACCATTATCTTCAAATTTTATATAAAGATTATTTTCCTCAATACCTATCTCAACGTTTATTTTACCTTTGACATTTGCACGTATAATAGCTTTACGAGAATTAGTATATAAATTGTAAAGAACCGAACTCCACTCTGTTCTGTGCATAGGAACAGTTACAACATCATAGTTGTGAATGTCTATATTAAATTCAAAATCATTCTTGTTAAGATTTGCCTTAATCACACGTTCAAAGTCGTCAAGTACTTCAAGCATATCCAATGGCACTAATTTTCTATCAAGGTTTTGTGATATAGAAGTATCAAAATAGCTGGTATATGAGAAAAGGTTATCGAATTCTTTTTTAAGAGATTCTATACTATCCTTTGCATCTTGCGGAAGTTGAAGTACATACCTTGATAACGTATGTACATTGCTATATACAGCTGGGCGATATTGTTTAATTTCATGAGTAAATTCCCCTATTGTCAAACCAAGGCCAGCTAGTACTCTCAGCATTTCTATTTCGTCAATTTCATCCTTTAAATCATCAATAATACTCTTTACCTTAGCAAAAGATTCTTCATATTGACTTTTTTCCTCTTCCGAGGAAGAACGAGAATAATAGTTTTTAAACTCTTCATAATATCTCGTCAGATTTTCAATCTTTTCAAAAGTGGAATAAGTCTTCTCTGGACGTGATTCAGTAATATCTGTTGTTTGATTCTTAATTTCTTTCAATTTTGTTGAGCTTGCAATACGCCTTCTTGCAAATACTAGTGCTACAGAGATGAAATCTGTCAGTTCCTTGAACGCGTCATTCTCAATAAGCCCTTCTCTGCTGGATGTTTCGTCAAAGACATGCCCGTCTGCATCGACTAATTCCACATAGCCAAATAGATTTTTTGTACTCAATGGTATATTAACACTTCCAGATTCTCCAGCCCAACGACGATTAATGTTAGTCCAATCATCTGTTGCTTCTCCATAAGGTAGAACCCTGAATCCATTTCGATAAAGCCTTACACCCGAAGCTGTCTTTGACAAACTATTAATTGCATTTAGATCTTGCTTTGAAATAGTATTTTGATAATAATCAATACGATTATAAATAAAATAATAGACCTTGAACTTTACATGATTCAATGCCGTATATACTTTTTCTTTGCCATATTGATCGGTTAGAGTTTCACTATCACTTACATCCAATAAGTTACTATTTATTTTAACAATTCCTGTATGTTTATCTGTAATTTCTCCTTCAAAAACAGCAATAGCTTTATCGTATATATTTATATTTTGGTTAGAGACTGCTATTATATTGTTATCCTTTATAATGGAAAAATTTGTTTGGAATGTATTATCATTACTATCTTTAGTCTCGGTTGAAAGATAATTAGGTTGGAATAAATCCATCACATATCGGTTAACGCGATTAATGCCAGCTTCATTCCAAGTATCTTTTGTGCCTATAATAATTAAGTCGGTACCTTCATCTTTTGTTTTATCTATATATTCTATAGGAAATGTTATATCTGCTATGTCTATACCTGATTTATATAGTTCCCAGTTGATAGTTAGCATGATGGCCTTATCTTCTTCTTTTGTTTGAGTCACAACAACTAGTTTATTACCCAATCGTTGGGTAGCAAATCTACCGATGCCTTTTCGACCAGCTCTAGCCCTTGAATACCTATATGAAATAGGATTTCTTACTTTATCAGCCGAGGATATTCTCATGAATCCATCCTTTAGCTGTTCATAATTCATACCAAGACCATCATCAGATATTGTTATGGTACCACCGAGTTGATCTGTATCTTTAAAATAGACATTTACGGCCCTAGCATCAGCATCATAGGCATTTTTTATAAGTTCTGAAACTGCAGTTTCGGCTTTGCCGACTAATTCATAACCAAGACGCATTATTAAAGCCGCGTCTACAGTAAAGCCAATATTTTCATTTAAATTATCCATAAACTAAAATATTAAATAAAGCAATTTGCACAAAAGGCATCATTATCTTCGTCTATATTCTCAATAATTTTATTACCGTTCTTCGTCTTAAGTTTTTCTTGTTTCTTAATTGCATCCAATTTAATTTCACGAATTCGCTCAGGTTTTATAATATCAGAAAGACTCTCTCCTTGATTCCAACTATACCCATTCTTTTCATAACTCATAGCTTTTTTAAATAAATCAGGATGTTGTTCATAAAGCCATATCCATTCTAGTTTCTGTTGAAAAAAACAGAAATAACATCCAGAACGACTTCTATTATAATAACCTTTTTTACCGTCAACCTCAAATTCTATCTTATTATAATATGCCGGCACACCAACACCACTACGTTCAAGTATATCGAATATATCTTGCTTAACAAGTACATCTTCATTATCAACTAACGGAAATTCTTCAAGTTGCCCGATAGGAAGGTTGGTCGTTTTAAGAAATTCAAAAACAACTTTATTGAATGTTTTTACACTAATATCCAGTAAGCCATTAATCTTTCGACTATAATAAAAAGATTTGGTTATTGGTTTACTTACAATTAAGAGAGCTTCGTCAAGTAAATCTTGTGGGCAAAATTTCTTATAAAGTGAAACAATAAGATCAACGTTTTTAGGTTGGAAAAACTTATTTATCACATCCACACTCCAAATATTCCTTCGGAAAGGGAATATAGACTGAATGTTAGATTTTGTAGAAACATATCCTTCACGGTCTTCATCACCGCGAATTCCAACATAAGAAATTGTCGGTTCATCTCCAACAAAAGTTTCCATTTCTTCCAACTTCATTCTCAACGTGCACCAGCGTGCCTGTGGTGATGGAAGAAATCCTCCATATACTTTATAAAAATGATCAAATGGAGTCTCTTCTGTACTACCCTCTGCAGCACAGATTCGTTTAATTCCTCCCAAGTAGCTACTCAATCTTGTTAATAATAACTCCGTCTCCACTAATTCACATTTAGTGTCCGAATTGTAATACTCAATAGAGAGCTTAGGGTATCTGTCTTTCAGATATATAGCCAATGCTGCACTATCTTTTCCACCTGATATTCCTAATACGTGTCTAACCTTCATCTTCATTTTCTTTTAAAATCTTACTTAACAATTTTAACATAGCGCATGTACCAACTTCAGTGTTCTCTGAAATAAAATTCTCTATTTTCTTTTCCATATCAGACATTTCTTTATTCTTAGCATTAGAAAAAACGAATGTCTTTTGCTTAATATGAAGACCAGAACTAGATGCTAGTTCTATATTATATATTTGATTTTTGCTTTCATCGTATTTTGAGATTTCAACACATCTATCAAGTTCCCTAAATAAATATATAATATTATCTATTAAATATTCTTCTTCACTGTCCACTGTATTGTCTAGTGATTTATCATATACTATACTTCCTATACTTTCATAAAAATCCTTTTTAGATTTTGATGGTGACATAATTCTTTCATGAAAAACACGTGCTTTAGGTGATAGTAAATAAATTTTCACTTTAGAATATCTATTTTCCAACTCTTCCTTATAGATGTTAAAATCACGAGATAGACCAATTTGTGTTATAACATGTTGTTCTATTCTGTCAATGAATCCATCGTAACAAATAATGAGTTCATGTATAGATTGTCGAAGTCTAGAAAGAAACTGATTACAAGTTTCTTCATCATATTCAAGTGTTGAACTGTTAAGTTCCAAACTTTTAGGAATATCAATAAAAAGAGCCCTCTCTGGATTAGATGCCTTTGCAAGAACATCTCTAAATTTTTCAGTAGCTACGTGATCAAATTTTCTTGTATTCTTAGCGTATGTGTTTAAGTGATTATAAAATATAAAGAATTGATTATATGTGTTATTAAATACTTTACGATCAATGACTGCTGAATTACTCTTTTTTAAGAAATCACGATACTTATTAAAAAGTTCCTTCTTTATACCAGTCTGGTCAAAAATTTTAATTGTATATCCGCTAGTGCTTTTCTGCAATATATCTAATACATCTGTATTTATAACAGGTACATATTTCTTTTCATAGAACAGTGCATATTTAGACTGTTCTACTAGTAAGAAAATTGGTAGCCAAAAATCAAGAAAGCCTTGTTTTAGCTTAAATGGAGGTTTTCTTAAAATATTAATCAATTCATCCAACTTGCATGGCTTTTCAATAGTACTATCCAAAAAATGTTCGCATAGTTCCCATAAATCAGCTAAATTAGAAGTATTTGGCTTACAAAGTTCCCAAAAATCATTACCACTTTCACAATGCATACCATTTCCTTTCAATAATATATCAAAAATTGTACGTTCTGGTGGAAATTTATCAGCATTAAAACCAAGATCTTTTTCTGAAGAATTATTTAAAAGTTTTTCTAGCAGATTTTTTCTAGCTGTAGATATAGAAACACTCACCTTCTCCTTATTCAACATCTCACATTTTACAGTAGGAGTTTTTGAATATACATCGTTACAGATAGAAGATAGTTGTTGATTCAACTTTTGGTAGCTTGTTATCTTCTTTTCTTCACCTTTATATATCCATTTTGTTGTATTACTATTCAATATACTACTATTAATAATATTGTTTAGAAAATCTTTCTCATAAGCAAGTTGGTTATCCAACTCCCGCTTAGCTATTCTATCTGCCTTATCAATATTTTCAAGTAGATAATTTAACTTCTTTATTTCCCATAAATGGTTTTGTATTGTCTCTGTATTCTTAAAAACAACATAAATTATTGCCCTATTATCTTTTCCAGATGATTCAAAGATTAACATTTCATCATCTTTTATTTTCGGGAATATCAAACAGATAAAGCCATCTATTTGACCAAATGGCTGTATATCCTCATCCAAAATGCTATCAGAAATAATATACTGAAAATATCGTGGACAACCGGTCTTATAATAGTATGCAGTAGCTTCCGATATTTGTTCTTTAAGATAAGGTTGTATTTCCTCTTTAGAGACATTGGGTTTGGGAATAATAGAACTAGCTTTATATAGTTCACCTTCAATGTCAACATCAGTCCCATCAAATATAATATATTTTGATTTGTATTTTGCAAACCTAATAATTTTTGCGGCTACAAGTTTGTCTATTATACTATCGTTATAAATAGATAGTGCATCAGTACAATAATCTTTTAAAGTATCTTTATCCAGTTTTGATTCTCCGCTAGCAAATATATTAATTAGTCCTATTGATTTTACAATATGCAAAGCATCATTTATTAGCTCATCTTCAATCACACCACTTTTTGTTCGTTCTATTGCTTCTTGTAGTGCGCTCCAATTTGTTGTGTCTGAATTCACAGTTGACAAAGTTGAATAGAAATTATAGACTATATAGTCATAGACGTCTGACAGATTAAATAATCTGTTGTTCTTTTGCTTAAAGTCTTTTAGAGATCCTGTTCCACTTGAAGATAGAAAAGAAAATAGCGAACGCTCATTTTGCCCATATCGCTGAATAGCTGTAGTCAAAGCCATCGCAGAAAAAGGCTCCAATGGATATAATTCATTAATTGTTTCCATATTAATATTAGAAACGATCTTAGACCTTATAGCTATATCATATAATATAGTTCTTTGCTCTAATTCATGTAAATCATCTGCATTCTTTCCTATTTTTTTTGCAGCCAAAAATAGGAGTTGCTCCAACGGTTCATGAAATATGATATCACAAAATCTACCTTTTACTTTGCTCCATTCATTTCTTTGTGCTTCATTAAGTTTCCCAGCATAAGTATTAAAGTTCTGATGTAGTGTTGTAAGCAAGATAATATTCTTATCACTAGCATTCACATATTCAGTAAGTTGCTGCATAAAATAAGGTTCCGTATCAGGATAGTTAGCGGCATGTTCAAGCACCTTACCAAACTCATCTATACAAATGAATAGAAACTTGTGTTCTTTCTGCAACTCGTTATAATAAGAATCTAAGGCATTCAAAAAATTCTTTACTTTTCCACATGACGCCAATTGTAATTTATCTTCAAGCAAATTTACTAATGGGGCATATTCACCAATAACATTCAAAAATTCGAAATCGCTACTATTATTAAAAACAGCTTTATTTGTAACAAGATCATGAATATTATTAGATAATAATTCTTTTTTTAGTTCTAACAGAAAGCTAGATTTACCTGTTCCATAGTTACCAATAATAGTAAAGGAATGAACTCCTGATACAAAACGGTATGTTATTTCGTTATATACAGCCTTTGCATTAGGGGTTATGATATATTCAAAGTCATCAAAACTTGTATATTCTAGATTTACGGAAGGAGTATACATTAGCGTTTATTATAATAGTTATTAAGAATATTCAATTTATCGACATTTTTCAAAAAATGGAGATTTACAATTCCACTGTTATCTGAGAACGATACCTCACCTTTATATTTCTTTTCCAATTCCATTAAAACGATCTTAAGTTCATTAATAGATAACCCAAAAATAAGAGCTATATCAGATAGTTTGTCGTAAGAAAGAACAATATCTTCTTCCTTTATATCGACTAGAGCAAAATATATAATATCCATTACCATATCCGAAGACTTTTTCTCCTCAAACTGATATATTATTTCCATTTTACCAATTGATGTTTTTACCCTTCCTTTCTCACGTACCAATCTTAATCCAATCAATAAATTAGAGAAATCTTCTGGATTTTTAGCATTTTCTGGATAATTATAATTTTGAAGTAAGACATTAACGTCCTTAGAAACAGTCTTTTCATTGAATGTCTTTATTTGATTATAATTGTCACATACATCTTTAACAAATTTGACCAAATCATTTTGACTGAATTCACGTTTACTTCTATTAAAATTACAGAATGCTATATTATATAAATTTGCTACGCCACTCTTTACTAGCATGTAATGAAGAAGCCAAAGCGTAGCTATATCTTCACAAAAAGGATCCCATCCATTTTCCGAAAATAAGTGAGTAGCTAATGGTGTTAATTCACCATCAATAGTTAATTCAAAAGCTCTTAGCCAATATCTTATTGAACTTACCATATTTTTCCCTACTCCTAGTTTTGTAACGGAATCAAGGGTATTAAAATCATTTTTATTATTAATAAAGTCAACACCCTTTTTCAACCATAAGGTTTTACAAGGAAATGTTTCGTGTCCTGAGAATGTAAGTTTATTCATATCAAAATCTAGAAATAATATTTTCGAGTTTATCTATAACATCTTTTTTCATATCATTAGCTCGTTTCACTTTGTTATATGCTAACATATTCATTATAATTATATACATAGCTCTTTGACCTTTTATATTAATATAATCTGCATTATGAATAACTCCTATAGGAACGTTTCCCTGCATAATATACCAGAAAATCTTTCCCAGCTGAAATATATCAGATTGATGGTCTATAGAACAATCAATTTTAGGATTAGAGTTATGTGTAAGATACTTGTTCATAGGCTCAGGTGAAAGCCATCCTTTTGGACCTATTATAGTTTTCTTACCATCATAATTATCTTTATCTCGAGTAGCTACCATACCTAAGTCCCCTATTTTCCAATCATCAGCAAACATAAATATGTTGTCTGGTTTTAAATCTCTATGGTAATATCCAAGAGAATTAAGTTCGTATAGGCCTTTTGCCAATTGTGCGCATAAAATTACGTTTTCTTCATAAGACATCTCTTTTCTATTAGCCTCCATATATTCTTTGAGGTCTGTATCTGCGTATTCCATGATATAGAAAGGATAAGCATATTCTCTTTGGTTTTGTTCAAATGTGAGATAGCCATCATAACTTATATCAACAACATGATTGGTCTTGTTTTTAGAGCAGTGCTTCAACGCTTTAATCTCCGAAAAAAAAGATCTATTTTTCGGATGTATTCGAATATCTCCTTTAATTATTTCATCATATACATTTGAGATTTTAATTGTATTTATAGGAATATGTTCGTTTTCGTCTTCATATGACTGCGCATCAAATAATTTAAAAACGAAAGAGTGAGCTCCTTTGCTATGTTTAAAATTTGAATTGATAGGACCTATAAAGTAATCAGTATTATTAATAGTAATAAAATTATTGATTACGTCATCATCAAGTTCTATTTCTTTAGATTTTTTATTTACACTAAAAGGTAACTTTATAATTTGAGATGATTCCATTACTTCATTTTTTTTATATCAATAATATTGTACTCACCAATAGATTTATATTCAATTTTGTCTAAATTATATACTTTAAGATAATAATTTTCTATATGATATAAGTCTTCATTTTCAGTAATATTTTTATTACATAATATATTATTTAGAATTTCAAGTCGACGTACACGAGCTGATTTTGAGTTTGATTGTGACACACAGTTTATTGCATAATCCTTAAATGTTTCACATTCATCATTTGTTGGTCTTATATCTTCTCTATCACTTATAAATACTAATAATTTATATTGCTCTTTTAATATTTCTATACTATCTTTTATATGCTCATAGATAAAACAAAATAACGTATAGAAATCATTTCTTTGTTTGTATCTTGTTTCATTTATTGGTTTAATATTATTTATAGCAATCAAACGTTCAAGAATATTCTCGAAAATGATCTTTTTCTCGTTTACTACTTCTTCTGATAGTTCTGTTTTGCAAAGCTTTTCAACCTCTTGACGTTTATCTGTAATACCTCCAAACAAAACTGCAACCAATTCTTGTATTAGGCTTATATCATTCATGCGTCTAGTAACGCTATCATTAAATAGGTCTAAATCAATAAGTTGTTGTTCTTCCATCAACTCCTTTACTAGATTCAGGAATGGCGTATCATGGAATTCTGCAAAACTTACTTCTGCAGGATTCAGATGCATTCCACGTTTGTTAACTATCGTATAGAAACTTTCGAGTGACTCATTTTCATTTAAGTCCGAAAGTTCTATAACAACAAGTCTATAATTTAAAAAGACTTCTTTGTTTATATCATTGAAGCTTTTCTTATTATTATCTTTGAATTCATTTTTTGAATACTTAAATATAGTTCGAGATCTTTGCTGACCATCTACCATTTCATAGTTACCATTTCCATCATTATAAATAAATAAATTTGGTAAAGGCCAGCCTTTCATAATTGTTTCAATTAAGGCCTTCTGATCAGTAGGTCCCCATATAAAATTACGTTGATATGAAGGTCTTAACCCAACTTGCAGCTATTTTTTGAGCGTCCTTTAAATAATGTGAACGAAACCGCCTTAATCAGCTCTTTTCACGCAAAATATGTCTGTTTTTCATCAGAAAACTCTTATAAAATCTAA
>Ga0302208_10001015_pt1 | contig 12537 bp, 6 predicted proteins | sample II_Fen_E2_3_FD_194577 | JGI IMG/M metagenome (GOLD analysis project Ga0302208, IMG submission 194577) | Peat permafrost microbial communities from Stordalen Mire near Abisko, Sweden - II_Fen_E2_3 | ecosystem: Environmental > Terrestrial > Soil > Wetlands > Permafrost | place: Sweden: Abisko...
CGTTCACAGATCGGTTTGCAAGATTGCTGTCCATTTCTACCAGTTCTTTCTTCTCACGCATGGTACGCAAAAAGTCGGTAGCCGACATAGGTTCCAGTTTGTTGTATTTACGATGTTCATTCAAGGCAGTACGCATAAAATTTACCATACTTACACCCGGTATTTCAACAGGATATTGAAAACTGAGGAAAACACCTTCCCGGGAACGATCTTCAGGTAACATTTCCAATAGATTTTTACCATAAAAAGTAACTGTCCCTTTAGTAACTTCAAAAGCCTGATTGCCGGAGAGCACCGAAGCCAATGTTGATTTACCTGCACCGTTAGGTCCCATAATGGCATGTACTTCTCCCGGACGAACGATTAAATCAAGTCCTTTTAATATCTCCTTGCCATTGATATTGGCGTGTAGGTTTTTAATTTCAAGCATATAATGTTATAAATACGACCTCCAACCCCTAAAGGGGAGTAAAAAGATCATTAGTTTTAAATTTTTAGTTCAATTTTGTACGTAAATCATCAAATTTGTAAAGCACTAAGAACCCCCTTTAGGGGGCAGGGGGTCAACCAACACTTCCTTCGAGGGTAACCTGAAGCAATTTCTGGGCTTCGACGGCAAACTCCATGGGCAACTGGTTCAGCACTTCTTTCGCATACCCGTTTACAATAAGCCCGACGGCATCTTCGGTTGAGATACCGCGTTGATTGCAATAAAATATCTGGTCCTCGTTGATTTTAGAGGTGGTTGCTTCGTGTTCTACAATGGATGAGTCGTTGCTGACTTCCATATATGGAAAAGTATGCGCTCCGCATTTATCACCCAGCAACAAACTGTCGCATTGAGAGTAATTACGGGAATTCTCGGCATTCTTATTTATCTTTACCAGGCCACGGTAACTATTCTGACCCTGACCTGCAGAAATTCCTTTTGAAAGAATATGACTTCGTGTATTTTTGCCAATATGAAGCATTTTGGTGCCGGTGTCTGCCTGTTGATGATGATTGGTTACTGCCACTGAATAAAACTCAGCAGATGAATTGTCACCCAGCAGGATACAGCTCGGATATTTCCAGGTAATGGCAGAGCCTGTTTCCACCTGTGTCCAGGATATTTTGGAGTTTTCACCTTTACAGATACCACGTTTCGTGACAAAATTAAAGATACCCCCTTTCCCGTTTTTATCGCCGGGGTACCAGTTCTGCACGGTGGAGTATTTCACCTGAGCATTTTTCATGACTACAATTTCAACAATAGCTGCGTGAAGTTGATTTTCATCACGCATTGGCGCTGTGCACCCTTCCAGGTATGAAACATAACTGTCTTCGTCAGCAATTATCAAAGTACGTTCGAACTGACCTGTATTCATGGCGTTAATCCGGAAATAAGTAGATAGTTCCATAGGGCAACGAACGCCTTTTGGTATATAGACGAAAGAACCATCGCTAAATACCGCTGAATTCAATGTAGCAAAAAAGTTATCAGTGTAAGGTACGACGGATGCCATGTATTTCTGAACCAGATCAGGGTGATGTTCGACGGCATCACTGAATGAACAGAAAATTATACCCATCTCGTTTAAACTTTCTTTGAATGTTGTTTTTACCGAGACGCTATCCATAACTGCATCGACTGCAACACCCGATAGAGCCATGCGTTCATGGAGCGGAATACCGAGTTTCTCAAATGTTTTGAGTAATTCAGGGTCTACTTCATCCAGACTTTTCGGTGCATTCTTACGGGGAGCAGCATAATAAGCTAAGCTTTGATAATCAATTTTTGGAATATCAAGGTGAGCCCAGGTTGGTATTTCTAATGTAACCCAATATCTATAAGCTTTCAATCGAAATTCAAGCATCCATGCCGGTTCGTTCTTCTTTGCAGAAATAAGACGAACCACATCTTCGCTGAGTCCGATTGGAATAATGTCTGTTTCGATGTCGGTAGTAAATCCATATTTATAGTCTCCTTGAGTTACTTGGTCTAATATAGCTTCTGACATAATATCAATTTATTAAAGAGATAGATGAAAAATCATCTTTTTTAGAAATTAACTGCAAAGATACAAAAAAAATGCATTTTCAAATGCTAAAATCTTTCCAGTCTTCCAGTACAGACATAACACATGTTACCTCATTTTTGTTTTAAAACGCCACTTTATTGACAACAATTGAGATGTTCCTGAATTTTGAAACCTAGATTTAATGCAAAGGGAAACAAGACAATTCTTGTTTCCCTTTGCATTAAATCTGTCAGGAATAATTTTCTTTATTCAAAGTGCAGCTTTTATAAAAACTCTCCTTATTTTTTCCTTTCAAGTTGTTTTTGAATCTTTCTAATCGCCGAATCAATCGACTTTTCGGGTTCAATAACATTATATTCGCCCCAGAATTGATGATCGGTAAAACCGGAAGCTTCATCACTAATAATAACCGAGGGTTTAAGTTTCTCTTTAAAATCGATAGAGTTGATTTCCGAACCTTTACCCCAATCGGTCACAGCCATTTCAACGGTTGAATAATAATTTGTATTGAATAACCGTTTTTTCCAGATTATTTTTAGTCCCAGTTCTATGCGGCTATATGAATAAAACCATTTCCCATCTTTTTCCTGATAATCAATCCGGTATTTGGCCTCAGTAGGATAAACTCTTGCATTGAAAGGCTTTTTCATAATAAACATTTGTGCAGCAGCATCTTTATCCGTAATGTTCAGGCTAAAAACGGCACTCTTCAGGGATAAAGTTTGTGCATCAATATAGAGCTTTCCATAATACAAGGGTTCTATTTTTGCCGGCCGTTGTTTAAAATCGAGCACATAAATCAGTTTATTGTCAGCATGGGTAGAATGATCAAATGAGAACTCATAGTTTGTGAACATATCTTCTGTAAAAAGATATTCCGGGTTTTTCATAATATCCAGGTACAATGAATTGAAGGGACCACCCTGGAGCTTAAAAGTCAGGGTATCCAGTTTTGAATAATCAGCTTTCTTCCGGGCTTTGTAGAGTTTGACTCCATCAGACTTAAAGGAAGTATACGGTTGCTTGTTTATTTCAACCACTGCTTCCGAAAGGGATACATATGTCCGGTTTTTCTTAATGGTTTCCCGATAGAAAGCAGTCATCAGCGTTTGGGTATTAAAATAGTTCACCCCTTTCTTTTCCAACACCGCCCTCATCAATAACTCAGCATCTTTTGAAATCACATTTAACTCCGGCAGCTCAATCGAAGAAGGTTCCAATTCTATCTTTAGTTTATCCGTTTTCATGTTCTTCAATGAAACAGACTTGTTTTTAAACCCAATATAACTCACTACGACTTTTGGGTCAATGACTTCAGAGGGTATTTTTATAGAAAATTCTCCTTCGCTATTCGAAATGCTTGATATATTCAACCCTGTAACAATCAAGCTGGCAAATGCTAATGACGTGCCTGTTTTACGGTCAACAATTTTGCCCTTGTATTCAGTATAGGCATCCGTATCCCCTTGCTTTGTTGGTAATTGGGTCAAAATAGCCGAATGAACCGGTAATATAATCAGTAACAAGGCAAAAATACTAACAGATATTATTCTGTTCATCGAAAAGTGTATTCGTGGTTTCATACTCCAAAGTAGTTAGTTTGTGGTTTGAAATAAATAAATCAATCCGGGAATTAGCAAATACCTGTGAGAAATGGATCTTTAATGTATTGTAACAATTAAAACGGTGGAATAGTTGTATTTAGTATACAAATAAATCCATTTTTTTACAGCTTAGTCTTGAACTGATATCCAAGGCCTTGTGTGTAAAAGCAAATCGGTTCAGTTCGTAAAGAACTGAGCCGACTTACAGAGTGTTATAGAAAGTGTAATACGCACTTTCCCTGATATTTTAAAGTTGAACCTTGCATCCATTCCGGAGTGCTTCTCAGAGAAATACGTCCGGAGACATTAGAAGATCCACTTCATCCGCACTTACTTCCAGTTGAACCAAACAACGGAATAATATCCCGAGGAAACATCTTAAATCGTTGGTTTTTCAGTTGGCCGTTAATGTAAAATAAAACCTAGTGGTTACTCCTGTCATTCATCCTTAGTATCGGATTCTATAGGAGTTGAAATGTTGGTTCTGTTTCACCTGCAGGATATAAATTCCTTTCTGAGGCAGGGTTAACTTCAGTTCGGCAGTAACGTTCCGTAAAGAGAGAATTTGTCTCCCTACCATATCCAGCACCGTGACACTACAATCAGAAGGCAGGTTTCTAACCACCAATCCATCTGTTGTTGCAGTCCAAATAACCAAATTATCTTTTTGATTATCAACTCCATTAATCAGTTTCAAGGTACGTACCTTGATTTGGTCGGAAATGATAGTAGTATTTCCTTCGGGAGTAACTGTATAATAATAGGCAGAATCGGACTGAAGATCTGTCACTGCATAATTCAATACGCTTCCCACTGATTTTGGATATCCGGCAACCGACACAGGCACTTTGGCAACACCCTGGGTAGCCACTTTCAGATAATCCACATATACGCGGTGACCTGATCCTGCAAATGCAAATAACGAAATAGTTGTTGCACTTGTTTTGATAGGGATATTCACAGAGAAACTCTGATAATCAACAGCGGTTGTCCACTTCACCAGAGTATCGGCATTTACCAGGACTGTCAGTTTGGCTCCTGCATCGCTACCGTATTGTTTTGCTTTAACGGTCAAAACAGTAGCTGAAGTTGAAAGATCCAATACCGGGGTAGTTATTTTCCCAGTATTGCCTCCGGATGATAATTTTATGGCACTTGCCAGCGAATTGTCTGTAAAGCCTGAAGCTGTCCAGCCTGATGGCACACCGGTTGTGCCGCTTCCGGTTGTAAAATCCTGTTCCAACAGGGTAGTTGGGGTTGCACTGCCATCACCGACCAATGAGAAAACATCCAGCTTATATCCTGTTGCATTGGCTGATGAGGTCCAGTTAGCTGTAAAACTGTTTGTGGTGATATTATTAGCCGATAAAGCAAGGAAACCATCCACTGAAGTTGCATTCAAGGCAACAGAAGTAGTTGTAATTCCACCTCCCGAAAAGGTGAGTTGAGCTGTCTGAAGCCCTAAAGCCTGTGCTGAAAAATTAAGAGCCAGGCGATAACCTGCTTCTACATTTGCTTTACTGATGGTAGTAACCGGAATAGAGAACAAAGTCACATTGGTACCACTCAGGGCCACTGTCAAATCACCCGTCAGGTTGGCACCCTTGATATATACAGATGCCGTGTCAGTGGCCTGAAAGGCTACCTTTCCAAAATCAACCGTTGCACCGTTTGATGGAGAACCTAAATAGGGGGTTGTAATAGTGGTAGTTGAAAAGACCTGTGTAGTTTTATTTCCCCAGATATATTCTTCCAATCCCGGATTGTCAATAAATGGATTGCGGTTATTCTGAACTCCATAAGCAGCATTATTGCGTAAAATTTCCTTAGCACTGACAGGATCCTGACGGCTCCATTTCAGGAATAAATTCATGGCATAGGTAGTAAATCCCAGGTTGGCAGTACTGTATACGACATTGGCTCCTGCAATCCAGTTTTCGCACAATCCGGCATACCGCGTAGCCATATAGAAATATGTGCGGGCAAAATCGCCTTTATATTCATCGATTGGTTCAAAAACAACTCCTGCATAGTCAGAAGAGCTGGATGAACCGAGTTTGCTGCCGTTCATGGAGGTATAGGTTGCTGTACCGACTTCACCATAGGGATAATTGCTTCGGTACCCGTTCACTTTTCCGTCGGTAGGATAAACATTAAAAATATCGCTTACCATAGGGGCAGCTGAATTAAACCAGCTTTGGGGGGAGGTATGTTCCCGGTTATAGCAGTCACATTCAGATTTATACGTCCCACATTGTTTTGTTCCCAGGGTAAAGGTGCAATTGGAATACATGTCCCACACATTGCCACTTGAATTGACATCAGTAGTCCTGTAAGCAGTCCATAGGCCTCCATAACCAACATCGGTTGTACCATTCGATATGATAGCCTGAAGGGAAGTCCGTAATGCAGATGTGTTTTTTCCTTCAGCGCCACTATAGTAACCAGTCGGAGCTTGTGCAAAAAGGGAAAGCGTTAGGATTAGAAAGAGAAAAGTAGAAAGTTTTTTCATAAAATAACTTTGTAAAATGTAATAATTATAGTTTGTGAGCTGGGCAAATATAGGAATATTGTTTCGTACTTTTATGTGATTTTGTATTTTTATGATTTTAATGAGTGAAAATATTACAATTTTCTAATAGAAACACCTGTTTTTTGTGTTAATGTATAAATCATGTTACAAATCACATTTGGTAAGTTCCAGTTCATGGTGTTTTCAGATAGTTTTTCAATCCCGAAAGAATGGTCTACTTTTACGAACGGAATGAAAGAATCGCTTTTCAGATGAAAAACTTACTTTAATTCGATTAATTTATGACAACAACACAAACACCTATTATAGCATTGGAGAATCTGAGATATCAAACTCCTCCAGCAAGCATATTGAAACTTGCCGATTACGAAAGAGCCCCTTCGGTGTCTATCGACACAAAAAAAGAATACATGTTGCTGAGCTACCACAACACTTATAAGACGTTGGACGATTTAAACCAACAGGAAATGAGTATGGGTGGTTTGCGTATTAATCCAATGACCAATATCGGATCGTCCGTCAATTACATTCATAATCTGAAAGTACGAAAGGTGGTGGATACCGAACCTATCCAGGTGAAAGGATTGCCTGCAAACCCACGGATTGCATTTATAACCTGGTCGCCTGACGAAAAGAAGATAGCCTTTACCAATACTGCTTTTAAGGGTGTGGAAATCTGGGTGTTGGAGGTAGCTACTGCCACTGCCACACGACTTACCGAACCTACCGTGAACGCCAACCTTGGAAACCCCTTGAACTGGTATCGCAATAGCCTCCACTTGCTGGTACGAATTTTACCCAAAGTACGACCGGCATTAATCGATCCTAAGAGGGAATTACCCGCTGGCCCTACCTTGTCTGTCAGTGATGGGTCTATTTCCCAGAACCGGACGTATCCCGACTTACTGAAAAATGCCTCCGACGAGATAAATTTTGTAACCCTGACTTCCTCCGAATTATATAAGGTTGACCTGACCGGGAAAGCCGAGTTATTTAAAGAAGAGGATATGTATGCCGGCGAATCCTTTTCGGCAGACGGCAAGTATTTATTAATTACTACGTTGCGCAAGCCCTTCACCTATATTGTCCCGCTGAACCGTTTCCCGCAGCTCTCCATCGTGTATGACCTGGCGGGCAAGGAAGTGAAAATAGTGAATGAGGTGCCCCTGTCGGAAGTATTGCCCAAAGGGTTTATGGCAGTTCGTAAAGGCAAACGCGGACTTAGTTGGAGACCCGACCAGGCTGCTACGCTCTATTATGTGGAAGCACTGGATGGAGGCGATCCTGAATTGAAAGTAGAATACCGTGATGCGCTCTACCAATGGAAAGCTCCTTTTATCGGGTTACCAACCTTTATCTCTAAAACCATTTCCCGTTTTTCGCATGTCATTTGGGGAAATGACGCTGTCGCTGTCCTTCAGGATGAATGGTATGATACCCGAAATGAAAAGACTTATCTGATCAATCCGGCCAGGAGCGATGAGAATCCACGTATCATCAATGACCGGAACTTTCAGGATGTATATTCCGATCCCGGAAACTTCGAAACAGTGAAAAATGAATATGGCAAATATGTACTGGCCATTGAAAACAACAACCTTTATAGCGTGGGTGAAGGTCATACTCCCAAAGGGCAGTTTCCCTTTATCGATGTATTCAACCTCAAAACCTTAAAGTCTAAACGGTTGTATCAGTCAGCATACACCGATAAGATGGAAGAAATCGTTGATGTGGAGGACTTTAAAAGAGGGGAAGCATTGGTGCGTATACAGTCCAGGAATGAATACCCGAACTATTATTTCCGCAACATCAATTCAAAGAATGGGCTGACCCAGATCACCAATTTCCCTAATCCTTTCGAAAGTATCAAGGATGTATACAAGGAAGTGATTAAGTATAAAAGGACCGACGGGGTGGAACTATCCGGGACTCTCTATTTGCCGGTGGGTTATGATCGGACGAAGAAAGAAAAACTGCCTTTGCTGATATGGGCATACCCTACCGAGTACAAGGATAATTACAGTGCCGGACAAAGTACCGCGAACTCAAACGAGTTCACCTTCCCGTATTACGGGTCGTTTGTGTATTGGGTGACCCGAGGCTATGCGGTACTGGATGATGCTGCATTCCCGATTATCGGCGAAGGTACGGCAGAACCCAACGATACCTTTATTGAGCAACTGGTGTCGAATGCCAAAGCTGCCATTGATGCAGTCGATTCGTTGGGGTATATCAACCGTCAAAAAGTTGCGGTGGGCGGGCACTCCTATGGCGCCTTTATGACGGCTAACCTGTTGACACATTCCAACCTGTTCGCCTGTGGCATTGCACGCAGCGGAGCCTACAACAGGACACTGACCCCTTTCGGCTTTCAAAGTGAACAACGCAACTATTGGGATTCACCGGAAGTGTATAATGCCATGTCTCCCTTTATGAATGCGGATAAAATGAAAACACCGATCTTATTGGTTCATGGCGAAGAGGACAATAATCCAGGCACCTTTACCCTACAGACCGAACGGTACTTTCAGGCTCTCAAAGGCCTGGGTGCTCCTGCCCGCATGTTGATCCTGCCAAAGGAAGCCCACAGTTATGTTGCCCGCGAAAACATCCTGCATCTCCTTTGGGAACAGGATCGTTTTCTGGAGGAACATTTAAAATAACACATAATTCTCAATGCATAATTCAAATGAAAGACCCCGATTGATCAGTTCAGTCGGGGTCTTTTAGTCTTCTTTTAATTCTGGATTTTAGAGTCTAATCTTATTATCTTGTTTCTGAATTGGAATTTAAATTTTTATAGGAAAAATCAGATTAATGGGATAATATGGGTTAATTCGTTGATTCGTTTAATCGGATTTATAAAACTAATAGGGACTCGCAATTTCCAAATCACGAAGGCCTCACCACCCTACAACCATTGCCCCATCCAACATCCACTGGTACCGAATCCTGTCATTTATCCATTGAATCAGGCACCCACCTCACTTCTTTTCAAGAGGACAACCGGCAGCATCTACCTTCACGCCCATATGAGTATCCGGACATTTATCCCGGGAATCAGGCACACCGTCCCTGTCTGAATCGATCGGACATCCGGCAGTATCTACTTTGACGCCGGGAGGAGTATCCGGGCATTTATCCAGGTAATCAACCACTCCATCATTGTCTGAATCAACCGGGCAACCGAATGCATCCACCGGAAGTCCTTTTGGAGTGTCAGGGCATCTGTCTATTTTATCCGGCACCCCATCTCCATCAGCATCCTTCGGCTCCCTTCCCAAGGAAAATACCAATCCCAGCCAATGTTGTCCGAAGGCATCATTTCCGCCTTTATAGCCGGGGTGAGCACTTGTCCCAAAGAAATGATCAGATCTGTTCTGGTCATGGTTATCAGCATTGGTAAATACATAGAGGTACTGATACTGGACTGCAATCAAATTGGTAAGCTGGTATTTTAATCCGACACCCAACGGAAGAATGAGGTCAACACCATTTGTTACAATAGTAGGATAAGGTTTGGCATTATTATTTATGCCATAGCTGGCAAAACCGAGTCCTAAGGATAGAAACGGAGATAATCTGGATTCAGCACCAAATAAATACCCATTGTTTAGTTTGTAATGTGTAAATAAAGACATATCAAATTTCGACCCAGAGAACCGGTTAGCAGTTGATTCCACAAAGCCGTAATTTCCAAAACTGGCCTGTACTCCTAAGTCAAAAGATGGATTCATAAAAGTGGTGAATGACAGACCTCCTGCATGGAACCACTCTTTCCCGCCGAAATTAAAAATACCATTTCCATAATCCCCGTTGTATTCGTTCTTTACGTAATTTAACCCCAGAGCGAACTTATTGTCGGATGTTTGAGCTGGGACATATACCAGCATCGATAAAAAGCCAATTAAAAGCCAGTTTCTTTTTTTAGAACTTATCATTTTAGAATAATTTTTTTATGCAAATACAAATGACTTAATTTATGAATTGAATTAAAGAAACAAATAATATGTAAACAAATAAGCTTAACAATAGTTCGTTAAAAGGACACCTATATATTGTCCAATGATATCCGGACATTGAATTTCAGTTTCCTGTCCTGGCTACATCAACTGCACGCTCCAATCCACGGTCAATCAGGGTATCAGGCATTAAAAGATCCCCGCCCACTCGTGAGAATAAACGGGGATTTAGGTTACAGCCAAGCGATCAGAAGTTAACTTTAAATTCCACCCTCCTGTTCCGGGCCCTTCCTTCGGCAGTCGAATTATTAGCTACCGGAATTGTTTGTCCGTAACCGGTTGCTTTCAGCCGGGAGGCTTCCACCCCTTGTTTGGTCAGATAGTTCATTACGGCTTCGGCACGGCGTTGCGACAAATCCAGGTTCATGGATGCAGCACCTTTACTGTCGGTATGCCCGTTGATTTCCAGGTTATACGATGGGTTTTCTTTCATCACCGTAACCACTTCATTCAAAATAGAATTCGATGATTTCTTAATCACATCTTTTCCGGACTCAAATTGAATGCCTTGTAATGCATGGGCAAATATCTTTTTAGTGGCTGCTTTTACTTCAGGACACCCCTTGTTGGCCAGAATTCCGGGAACGTCAGGGCATTTATCCAGGTAATCGGGAACTCCGTCATTATCCCTGTCCAATGGGCAACCATACGCATCTACCGGAATCCCTTTCGGAGTACCGGAACATTTATCAATGCTGTCAGGCACCCCATCCCCATCCGCATCCATCGGACAGCCATTGGCACCTACTGCTTCTCCGGCAGGTGTATCCTGGCATTTATCCAGGTAATCGGGTACTCCATCTCCATCCGAATCGATCGGACAACCGGATGCATCTGCCTTCACGCCTTCGGGAGTGTTCGGACATTTATCCAGGTAATCGGGCACCCCATCCAGGTCGGTATCCAACGGACAACCCAAAGCATCCACTTTGGCACCTGCAGGTGTATCGGGACATTTATCCAGGTAATCAGGCACCCCATCATTATCCGAATCAAGCGGACAACCCAAGGCATCCACCGCAACCCCCTTTGGGGTATCGGGGCATTTGTCTATTTTATCCGGCACGCCATCCTTGTCGGTGTCTTTCGACCCTCCCAGACCAAATACAAATCCCAGCCAGTGTTGTCCGTAGGTGTCATAGCCTCCCTTATAATGGGGGTGGGCACTTGTCCCGAACACATTGGGACCCCTGTTTTGGTCGTGGTTATCGGCATTCGTATATACATACAGGTACTGATACTGGAGGGCAAACGAATTTGTGAACTGGTATTTTAATCCGGCACCCAGTGGGAGGATCAAGTCGGTACCCTTTGTTATGATTGTCGGGTAAGGCGTGGCATCATTGTTCGTGGAATAGCTCGCAAAGCCGAGTCCCAGGGAAAGAAAGGGGGATAATTTTGACTCCTTGCTCAAAATATACCCGTTGTTTAATTTGTAATGTGTAAATAAGGACAAATCAAGTTTGGCTCCCGAAAACTGGTTGATGACCGATTCCCTATACCCATAATTGCCATAACTTCCTTGCAACCCCAGATCAAACGAATGATTCAGGAAAGCAGCCAGGGATATGCCACCGGCACTGCGCCAATCATAATTCCCAAACTTCCAAATTCCATTCCCGTAATCCCCGTAGTACTCGTTTTTTACGTAATTCAATCCCAGAGCGATCTTACTTTCTGACGTCTGAGCTGAAGCAAATAGTACCATGGACAGAAAACCTATTAAAAGTAACTTTGTTTTTTTCATAACACATCATTTTAGATTAATTGATAAATGTAAATTCTCAGAATCTCATTTTTTTGATGAATTATACAATTGATTTTTATTTAAACAAACTGTCTTTATCAATGTTTCAAAATGTTTGTTCAATTTAAATTAATTAGTGTTAAGTACTTAACTTCTACTTCTGGGAGTACAGAATGCGGTATCTTAAGGAAGCTTGTTGATGGGTAAAATGTATTTCAAACCACTGCGCTAAATTTTACAAACCCTAATTTTCCTGAACACTGACATATTTACGACGTTAAGAGATTGTCCTTACCCCTACCGACCTGCTTGCAAGGAACAAGCGGGTCGGCAAAAAGCACGAATAAGTTGATTTTAACTTCCCATTGACCCGAGAGCGTCTTTTGTTATTCTGTTTCCACTTTATATTCATCCGGTGTATACTGGAGGTTTCATGAGACTATGCAGGGGGTTTCGAGGGGGTTTCGTGAGCTTTAGCCCTCGGAACCCCCAGCCAACCCCCAGCCAACCCCCAGGCAACCCCCTCGAAAGGCCCTCGCTAGAAAGAACAAGAGTAGACTGAATCAAGACACTACAACCTGTCATCGCCAACAGGAATATCTCAACAAAC
>Ga0302208_10001016_pt1 | contig 12530 bp, 10 predicted proteins | sample II_Fen_E2_3_FD_194577 | JGI IMG/M metagenome (GOLD analysis project Ga0302208, IMG submission 194577) | Peat permafrost microbial communities from Stordalen Mire near Abisko, Sweden - II_Fen_E2_3 | ecosystem: Environmental > Terrestrial > Soil > Wetlands > Permafrost | place: Sweden: Abisko...
GAGGCTTTACGTGCAAGAAATCATCTGTCCAGTATTTTGCTTCTGCACCTTTGTTAGTATTATCAACCACCGAAACGATATAACCATTTTCTTTATCAATATTAAATATCAAACAACCTTTATCCAGTTTATTGATATTAACTCCTTTTTCACTTTCTATCTCAAACCCATCACCCTGAGGATACACCTTTAAGAAAGTATCTTTATTTTCCGATTTAAACAACCCGATAGCATCGGTAGCAGTACCATCAACAATGCAGTCTTTAAAATAAACCGTATAAAACTCACCACTCTTTATCTTGGGATGACTGCTTTGCTCATAAAGATGTTTTGCGAGATTAATTGATTGTTCGTGTAGTTGTTCTGGATTATCAAATATCTTACTAACATACACAAATACCTCATTAAGATTTAAATCTGTGTCATGGACTAAATTATAATATTCATTGGATTTAAATGGATAAATGAAATACCTGACTAATAATTCTCTAATTAGATTATCAGAAACATCAAGTTCCTGCTTTGATAAATACAATGAATCATCAACTAAATTACCTACAGTGTGAATACTTACGTGTTTAATATCACAATTGACAATATCTACCATTTTCTATCTTTTAATCATTTAAATTTTTACCCCATATCGTTTGAATCTGCTCTAAATCGGAAGGATCAAAATAATTGTTCCAATTATCAGTTAAACAAAATTCGAAATTTTCTAAAGCATACCACACAATAAATATTTCTGGTTGAGTCAAAAACGGTATTTCATGAAATCTAATTTTATTTTCTGTAAAAATTTTTCTGATTTTCTTGTCATTAATGTTTATAAATGATTCAATTTCAGTTTGTATTTTATGTATATTATCAGACGAAAGAAATTCAGTGAATTTACTCAGAATATACAAAGTTGTTTCTCTATCAAAATCAACTTTTGCATATTTATATATCTTACCTTCTACCTTGTGTAAGATTCCATTTATATTATCCTTGTTCTCATTTATTAAATGATTATTTATTGCTTCAATCTCCTGATCAGAAAGTTCATATAAAGAAAGTAATCTATATAATTTTCTTTTTATATCGCTTGGTAAATCACTATCTTGCTTGTAAGATAACTTGTGTGCAGCGTTTGCCCAAGCATGTTGATTTAGTGTTCTTACTTGAATTTCAAATACATAATCAAAATATTTTTTAATTGATTTGAATTCAGCCAGTTCACTTTTTATCTTTACATCATAATGATTCGATTGATAATCTAGCTTATTAAAGTCTAAATTAGCTTTTTTATATTCTGCTTTTTCAATTACAAAGTAGTCTCTTAAAAGCTTATCTACAATATCAAGTTCAGATTCAAAAGTGCATATTATTCTAATACCCAGCTTATCTTTTAAATTTTCATACGAATATGCCCCTTCGCACTGTTTTTTCTTTATTTTCTTTACTATACTAAGCAACTCTTTTGTCCTAAACGATATTTCAGGCAAAATTTCATATTCTGAAATATGATTTTTAATTACTTTAGTTACACAATTGCCAATCTTTCCATAAATTGGTTCATCATTGCGCCAAGAATCAACAATATCTTGAATTACCATAATTATATGACATTCTTTATTTTCGAAATAATCTCGGCTTTATGCTGACCATTATCTAATTTAATTAATTGCACCTTGTCATCAATTGTTCCTTTATTTCCTATAATTGAAATATCATTTTCAAATGTAATTGTTATTTTCCTTATTTTATTTATAATTAAAGCAGCATCTTTTAAATAGGCAGTATCAAAACTGAATCCTTTTTCAACTAGATACCTCTTGTAATTATCTTTATCTTCTGGAGTTTCAAAATAATCTTCAGCAAATTCTCTAGGACTAACTGTACCTTGATTTTTTTGAATATATGAATTTAAATCTTGTGTATATTTTGTTTTTACTATTTCATCTTCTAAAGTATCTATATACGTTCTTGTATAGTTATAAAATTTTTGAGTTGAAAATTTAGGATCCTGAAATGGTACACACCCAAGAAAGTCATCCATAAAAAATGTTTGAATTTCCTTTTTTGCTTTCATATCAATTTGATAGTCTGTCAAAAAACCATCATATTTTACTCCAAAATCATCTCTTTGAATAAAAAGAACCACCTTAAATATTTTAGTTTTTTGCGTTAGCATTAAATTCTCAATATCAATGAGATCAAAAGAATTAGTTTCTGTATTTAATTCGAGTTGAATTCCTTTATCTCTCTCTAACTTTAAAATTATACACGCATTTTTATCTGATATTTTTCCAGAAATTACTAGTAGTATTCCAGCTGCATTAACTCCATCTTGAGATACCAACAATCTGTCTGCTATTTTTTTTGAATCAGAAACAAATGAATCATCATCCTTCTTTAATATATTTTTAATGTAGAGTGGTACTGGAGAATCTTTTTTCGGGTCAATACATATTTTAAATGATTTTTTACCTGACAATGCAGCAGTTATCTTATCTTTAAAAAAGACTCTCATACCATCAGTAGTGCTTGATTCCTGCTCACTATAACTTGGAGTAATAATTTTCTCACTCTTTTTGTGCTTTGGTATGTCATGTACTATTAATTTGTCGATCGTAATAGAAGATAAATCAATGATTTTTTTTGCCATAATATTTTTATATTATAAAGTTATCTTATTTTTTATCCTTCTTTTTAATTTAGGTCCCTCACCAACAAATCTTACACTCTCTCCTACCCATCTTTTTCGCTTTAGAAAGACTAACCGATACAATATCGCCACTACAGCGGTTCATGCCCCGGCAGGTACTAACGGAATGATAAACTTTGGCTTTTGGTCCCGTACAGATATATACGGAAGAGTTTGTATGTGCAGCACTAAAACTTGCGAAGAGGATAAGCGTAAAAATAGTCAGTGTGAATTTTTTCATACAGATAAGGCTGTTTATATTGATTTAAAATTATTATTTCGGGAATTTGGTAAGCCGGATGGTTTACGTGGGGTCGTGAAAGGGAATACTTGTTGGCAGGCAATGCTACCGGCAAGTGCAAAAAGGAAGACTTCGTAAGTATCAGACGTCATAAACAAGGCAATTTATGATAAATACTGGAAAATCGCATTTCATTAACAGGGTACAAATCTACTTAATCCGGTTAAATTAAACAAGCATTTTCTCAAATAATTGCTCTAAAAACTAAAAAAAGTCTCTTTTAGCAGTAAAAGCACAAAAATGATGGGATAATGTGATGATATGATGATGTGATGATTTGGTGATATGATGATGGGGTGATGAGTTGATGTGATGATGTGATGATATGATGATGGGGTGATATGATGATGTGATGATGTGATGATGTGATGATGTGATGATGTGATGATGTGGTGATGTGATGATGTGATGATATGATGATGTAGTGATGAGTTGATGAGATGATGTGTTGATGGGATGATATGGTGATGAGATGATGTGGTGATGAGTTGATATGATGATGTGGTGATATGATGATGTGGTGATATGATGATGTGGTGATATGATGATGTGGTGATATGATGATGTGGTGATGTGGTGATGTGATGATGTGGTGATGTGGTGACGAGATGAAGATAATTATGAATTAAGAATTATAAATTATGAATTACAATTACGAATTATGAATTAAAAAAAAGTGTCTATTTACCAATAACAATTCTCTGAAAAAAAAATCAAATGACAAAAGTTGTAATTTTGTCACTCCAAACACGTGATGAATCCGAACCTGCGCCTGCAATACGAAATACATATTGTTTGCCGCTTTTTAGTCCTTCTATCAATACTTTGCGTTTGGTGGCTGTTAAAGTTATCCAGTTGAGTACACCATCTGCCGTAACTTCAGCACATTCAACAACATAAAAACGAGCGCCATCAATAGCATCGCAGCTAATATATACACTGCCTGCATTGGGTCCCATTTTTACAATCACATTTATCGGTTTCAACAATGGACCTACTGTACTTTGTTTTCGGTTTACATCAAATCCGCTACTGCTGATCATCACGCTATCACCTTTGCTGGTGAGTTGCACATATAAACCCAGGTCCTTCAACGCATCCTCTAATTTTTCACGCCAACTGTTTTTAATTACTGTATCCTCAGGACTACCCTTTTCCGCTTTTATCAGCGAAGCAGCGTAAGCAACCTGAATAGCTCTTACCTCGGCCAAAGCCGGTGTAGGAGTCTTGAAATACACATTATCAGTCAGATTATCAATTATTTTACAGGCCGTGTTGTTTAATTCAAGATCTGTATAATTTCTCGACGTGAAACATATTATTACTTTTAGTGTATCCATGCTTATACATTATTAAAATAAATATTTGATAAATAGACACTTATATTGAATCAACACTATAACAGAACAGGTAAATCCCATTCATTTAACACAAAGAAACGTTGTATTTCCTGTAGGAAACAACACATTTCCTATAGGAAATGAAGCATTTCCTGTAGGAAATGGAACATCTTCTGTAGGAAATGGAACAACTCCTGTAGGAAATGGAACAACTCCTATAGGAAATGGAACAACTCCTATAGGAAATGGAGCATCTTCTGTAGGAAATGAAACAACTTCTGTAGGAAATGAAACATCTTCTATAGGAAATGGAGCATTTCCTGTAGGAAATATACAGCTTTTATCCTTCACAGGTGGAGGGCTGCAATCATTGGTTGCTTGTCATAGTATTGTGTAAAATGATCAATAAACAAAGAGCGCTTGTAGAATTACAATGCAAACATAGAACTTAATTTAATGTGTTGTTACTATAAAAACTACAGTTGTGAGGGTTGAAATTGCTAATTGTTGTTTAATTTTAACCACCGAGCTACTTTTTTTGATTATGCAGGTGCTTATGCGGATCAAAAGTTGATGATTTAGCCTCCTATTTAATCCGCGTTTTATGCTGCTTTCTTTATGCGACATTCTATTTTTCACTTACTTATCTGCGTACACAAAAGAGCCAAAATTGCAAAAAAAAATGACTTTACATAGTAGGCCAATCAATAGACGAAAAAAAAATTATCTGTTGATAAACTTTTTTTTCGTCTGTTTTGTTACAAATATAATATTTCACTTTTAAGTGACTTATTATACTTTATCCTTATTTCAATATTTTGGTTCAATGACGTTTAAATAATCATTTGCGCACAGAACACACGGATTAGATGGAAAAAATAGAAATTCCATTTAAAATGCGTATTATCAAAAACAGAATAGGCAAATCAACTTTACCGATTCTGTAAAATCTGTGTATTTGGTGTGCTCAACTAAACGACATTGCATTCTGGTACTTAATTGATTTATTGTTCTACAATTTAAAATCGTAAATCACATGAAAAATGAGCAACGACACACAAACGAATTACTGAACGAACGGGATGCTTACTTAGCCGATCACCACAACGTGCTTACCGACAGGCAATGGATGAAACTGGAAACGCTGATAGAGCATGACCAAATGATGGCACACAAAGGGCTACAAAGTTCAACGCTTACCGACTTACATTCGGGACGTAACCGGCATCATGCGTCTATCTACAACCGCTATCTGTATCAGCCCATTACGGACAACAGCGAGGAGGATAATATCAATGATATAAATAAACTTATACATCCAAGCGACCTGCCATTTTTCTTAGAAGTGCTGAACACGTTTTATTGCACCAACACCTACCTGCAACCTGCACAACGAATGCGCTTTTCGGCCTATTGTCTGATTCGCCTGCGAAACAAAACAGGAAAATACCATGTCTTTCTGTTTAAAATCTATCAGGTACTGGAAGATGCCAACGGTAAACCCTGGATTATAAAAACCGAAACGAAAATGATACGCAAGTGCCGCGACGATAATTTTCATGCTCACCGCCAATTTGTACTGATGTACGAAAACTCCGACTGCGTGGAGAAAACACTGAATCCTTTTTATTCGGGGAGTTTGTCGAATATACAGTTGATGGTGCTGGAACTGGCTCACAACGAAAAAACGGTAAAAGAAACGGCTGAAATTCTTGATCTAACTGAAACCAACGTTAACTACCACCGCACACAAGTAAAAGAAAAACTCAACGTAGACACCCTATCCGATGCCTGGGCACTGGCACACGAAATGAAAATGATTACCGAAGATCATATGGTAATGAGTGAGGCGGTGATGATGTGATGATGGGGTGATGATTTGATGTGATGATGGGATGATGGGATGATGGGATGATTTGATGATGTGGTGATGGGATGATAGGATGATGGGATGATGTGGAGATGAGATGATGGGATGATGAGGTGATGGGATGATTTGGTGATGTGATGATGGGATGATAGGATGATGGGATGATTTGGTGATGGGGTGATTTGGTGATGGGATGATTTGGTGATGTGATGATGGGATGATAGGATGATGGGATGATTTGGTGATGGGATGATGGGATGATTTGGTGATGTGATGATGGGATGATAGGATGATGGGATGATGAGATGATGGGATGACGAGATGATGATAATTATGAATTATGAATTATGAATTATAAATTATAAGTTGATGGGGTGATGGGATAAAAAAAGAGCAAACATTCGGATTCAGAATGTTTGCTCTTTCTATTATTTGTTATTTGTGAATCAGTAGTTGGAAATAGTCCGTAGGACTTACATATCCATAGAATAAACAGCTGATTATAAATATTGCCCGTAGGGCATTTACATTTTCTGTTTATATCCCCCTACGGAGAATTAGCCTGGGTCAATTTATTTTCTATTGATATGTATTCCCTACAGGAAATAACTCATTATAAATAGAATGTGTATGTAGGCAAGTCCTTGATTCGCATTATTCATAAGCAATCGTTGTCAACTGGTTTACTTATCAACTCGTCTACTTCTGTCAACTCGTTTACTTGTTTACTTGTCTACTTGTCAACTCGTCTACTTCTGTCAACTTGTTTACTTGTCTACTTCTGTCAACTTGTTTACTTGTCTACTCGTCAACTTACTACCCACTACTTACTACTTACTACTTACTACCAACTACCTACTACTTAATAGTATCCGTCGACACAGGTTGTTGTTGAGCAGCTGCAGCCGCTTTTTCATTGGCTTGTTGCTGATCTTCCTGCTCTTGATTCGCTTTTAATTGCTCTACTGTATTACGAAGGTTCTCACGTTGACTGTTGTATTGATCTACATAGTCTTTGTTTGCTCCCGGTTCGTAAAGCCAGTTGATAGAGTTGATTTTCAACAAAGCATCATCATATTTTTTATCGCTTACGGCCTGATTTACTTCATTGATGATAATCTGCAAACGCGCTTTCTCATCGGTTACGCCCTGTTCGGTTTTGTCTTTGCTCTGTTGCGATGATTTATTCATCGTAACAAATACACCTGCGCACACTACCACAATAGCTAATACAATAAGTAAGATCTTTGAAGTCGATAATTTCTTCGTTTCGGGTTCTGCAACCGGTTGTTGTGGTGCAGCAGCAGTTCTTGGCGCTTGGTAAACGGGAGCTGCCGGTTCGGCTACGGGAGCTTGCACAGGAGCCTGAGGTGCTTCCGCCGGTTTTTCCGCTACGGTTGGAGTTTCTACTTCCGGTTCTGCAGCTGTTGGTGTTGCAGCCGGTTGTTCTGCTGCTGTTTCAGCAGCTTGTACAGGGGCTTTCGGTGTTTCCGATGGTACTGCTCCTGTAGGGGTTTCTGAAGATTCTGTAGTCATTGTTTTTATTTTTGAAGGTTGATATACTTGCGACGCTACCGTAGCTTTCGGCGTAAAGGCAGCTTGTTGATTCTCGTTTTGTTTCGGTTGAGCAGGACTTATCGTTTCTGCTTTTTTCGATTTATAATATTTCAATGTAAAAATAAGGAAAGCCAGCGAAGCTACAATAAAGAGGTATAACCCGAATTTAGGATCGACACTACTTTTTGAAGTTACATCGCCATAATTACCACTATCGTGACTACTGGCTCCAAACCAGGCATGAAGGTAACCATATCCATCAATAAAATTTACAATCCCGACCATAAAGGTCCATTTGAACTCTTTGTACGATAAAAATCCGCCGAGCAGAGCTACTAACATCCCGAACAGACCATAACCAATAGCAACTCCCGATATTGTTATCGGTTGCACGCCTGCTTCTATCTCCGATGGATCAACAGCAGGGGTCACTTGAACCCAGGGTAAAAAAACAGCAATTACAGCTAATGCAACTGCACCCAGTGCCAGGTAATTCACTTTATTCATTTTTCTTGAAATTATTATATATATTATATTGTATCAATATCGTATTTTCAGCTTTGCCTTTGCAAAACCGTTTTCATTTACCGACCGGAAAGAGCCAACAACACAAGCAATCAGTTTGACTCCGGCAGAAATGGAAAACTACCTGTCAAAAGCAGCTTCTGCACCCGGACTTAATACGCTTTTCTCTGAATCGGTATCAGCTAAACAAACAACCATACAGCATGCGCCTCCGCCTGTGACTTTCCGCGCATTGATTCCGGAGATAGAGTGCTGAACGGGAATAGAATTTATCGGTTTACGGCTCCCGAACACAGAAAAAGATCGCGATGCGATCGGTGTTGTTTAGTAAATTTCATTCCAGTTCTCAGACTCTTGGCCATACAAGTCCGAAACACATTCGGAAATGCTTTTGGAAAAAGCCTGTAAAGATAATTACTTTTAACCATATAGACACAAAACCGCTTTCTTTTTTAATGTCTTTTTCTTTTGTGGACTATCGAAAAGCCTTTTTCTACTTCTTAGGGCAAACGAACAAGGAGAATAAACTGAAATTATTTTAGTTTTTGGAGAAAAAAACGACTATACATATAAATATGACTAGCCGGGGATAACACTTAGGCTTTAATCACAAACTCAGAACAGAGGTCAATAACAACACACTATTTTATCATTGAACCCACTTCGGGCTTGTTGACGCAGGAATTGCTCCTACCTCTGGTTGCGCTTCACTTAGCGGGGGCACTCACAGTTAGCCACTTCGTGGCTGGGTGTTGAGCATATATCGTCTATTACCATCAGGTGATAGACAACACAATTCGAAGCTGCTTTTTTCATACAAAACAGTCAGATTGTTTCAAATTAAAACATCAGCATAAACATCTGAAATACAACACCTAAGTTAAATATTCAATTAATCTAAATACAGATAACTCTCTAAAAACCTATATAAAAGTGTGTTTTGATAAGCATTTTGTATCTGTTTCAAAAAATGTTCAGCGCATAAACACTAACGTATTATAATATACTGTAAAATGGATTAACATTAATTTTTATGCGCAATTTTATTTAGTTGTTTTTCAATATTTTGAATGAATTGTAACCTGTACATTGCAAAAATGGGCCAAAGCCTGTTCCAGCTGATTTTAACCGAAAATGATTCGTACAATAGAAAAAAAATCGTTCCTTTGCAGCGTTTTTTAGGCAAATAAAATTTATTCATTTATATGAGCAGTTTATCGCTTTTCCTCACAGTATTCCTAACCGGAATGTCTTTAGTGGTTGCCGGTCTCGGCATAGCCCTACTATTAGCACCAAAATCATTCAATCTTCAAAAAGGAGAACCTTATGAATGTGGTATCCCAACACACGGAACTTCGTGGATGCAGTTTAAAGCAGGTTATTACCTGTATGCTATTCTGTATTTAATGTTCGACGTGGAAACCATCTTCTTGTTTCCCTGGGCTACCATCGTTCGCGATTTAGGCTACACCGGATTGTACAGCATTTTGTTTTTCGTAGTAATTCTCGGATTAGGTCTGGCTTACGCATGGAAGAAAGGAGTATTAAAATGGAATTAAAAAATAATATAAAGGGAATTCCTACCGAGGAATTCAACGACAACGAGTATCTTGAAAACTATGTGAAGGAACTCGAAGCCAACGGTGTAAATGTGGTACTAAGCAAGATTGACGAACTCATCAACTGGGGACGTTCGAACTCTGTATGGCCATTGATTTACGCTACCAGCTGTTGTGGTATTGAGTTTATGGCTTCGGCTGCTGCTCACCACGATATTTCGCGTTTCGGTATGGAAGTTACCCGTAACAGTCCGCGGCAGGCCGATTTAATGATTGTGGCAGGTACCATGGTTCATAAAATGGCTCCACTTATTAAACGTGTGTATGACCAGATGGCCGAACCGAAATATGTCATTGCCATGGGTGCATGTGCCATCTCGGGTGGTCCGTTTATCAATTCGTATCACGTGGTGAAAGGGGTTGATCAGATTATTCCGGTGGATGTATACATTCCGGGATGTCCTCCCCGCCCCGAGTCTTTGTTTTACGGATTGATGCAATTGCAACGTAAAATTAAAGTAGAACAATTTTTGGGACACAAACAACGATGACCCCTAAATCCCCTAAAGGGGACTTTAAGAGTGGCATTTGATAGTTGTAATTTATTTATAAACAAAAGTATAGGATTCAGTTGTAATCTCACATTCTCCTTTAAGGGCTTGGAGGGCATACATACAGAGACAAAACTAATCTAGTTCCCCTTCAGGGGCTAGGGGTCACATTTATAATAAAATGGAAAACATAAAAAAGCTAATAATTAATACTGTACCCGATGCAGTTATTGAAGATAAGCAAAAACTGACAGTAACAGTAGTACCGGATAAATTGCACCTGCTGGCAAAAACTCTTCGCGACCATGCGACTTTGCCTATGGATACGCTGGTATATTTAATTGGTGTGGATCGTGGCGAAGAACTGGGCGTGAATTATCTGCTTTGTTCATCCACCGATCTGTCGAAAGAAGTAGTGCTGAAAACCGGAACTACCGATAGAGAAAACCCATTGTTGTATTCTGTTACAGACCTTTATGAAACGGCTCATTACAACGAACGCGAAGTGTTCGCTTTGCTGGGTATCCGTTTTATCAACAACCCCGATATGCGTAAATTCTTCCTGAACGGCGATTGGGTTGGTTATCCGTTGCGTAAAGATTACGATGCTAATCCCGAAATTAATCCGGTGACACTGGAAAGTAAGGACATCGTTGATATTGCTCCCCGTATTACGGAAGCTGCCAATGGCGAATTGGTAGAAGATACGGTGAATATTTTTGAAGACGACGACTACATTATTAATATAGGCCCTCAGCACCCGTCAACTCACGGTGTTATGCACTTCCGCACAGCATTGGATGGCGAGATTGTAAAAAAGATCGATGTACACAGTGGTTATATCCACCGCGGTATCGAAAAACTAAGCGAAAGCCTTACTTACCCGCAGATACTACACTTTACCGACCGGTTGGATTACCTTTCGGCTAACATTAACCGTCATGGTTTGTGCATGTGTGTGGAAAATGCAGCACAAATTGAAGTTCCCGAACGTGCACAATATATTCGTACCATCATGGACGAATTAAACCGTATCGATTCACACTGTCTTGCATGGGCTTGTCAAACCAACGACCTTGGCGCCACTACTGCCTTTATATATGGTATGCGCGAACGTGAGGTGATTCTGGATATTTTTGAAAAAACCTGCGGTGGACGATTAATCATCAACCAAAACGTAGTAGGTGGTGTGATGTTCGACATCTATGCCGACTTCCAGAAAGATGTAAAAGCATTTATTCCGTATATGCGCACCAAACTGGTGGAATACGATCGTTTCTTCTCGCACAACGTTATCGGCCTCGGTCGTATGGTGGGCATTGGTAACCTGTCCAAAGAAGATGCCATCAGCTATGCCGTTACCGGTCCTGCCGGACGTGGTTCGGGTTGGTCGTGCGATATTCGTAAACATATCCCTTACGCTTTGTATGACAAAGTGGATTTTAAAGAAATTATCCGCACCGAAGGTGACTCGTATGCCCGTTACCTGAACCGTCTGGACGAAATTGAACAATCGCTGCACATCATTGAGCAATTGATCGACAATATTCCGGCCGGCGATATCTGTGCGAAGGTGAAACCAATCCTGAGACTTCCGGAAGGAGAATATTACTCACGTGTTGAAGCCTGTCGTGGTGAATTCGGTGTATTTATCGAAAGCCGTGGCGACAAAACTCCATACCGCCTGAAATTCCGTTCGCCTTCTATGGCATTGGTATCAGCCATGCCGTTGATTTGCAAAAACGAAAAGATTTCAGACTTTATCGGCATCGGGGGGTCTATGGACTATGTAATTCCGGATATCGACAGATAATAGCCTCCGGCGATAGTTACCTGCGGTGATATTTACTCACTTCGTTCGTGATAGTAGCCTTCGGCGTTATTAAAAATCCAGTCATTAGTTTTAATTCGAGAAATTCGTATTTATAAAATAAATATATGTCATTAAATTATTCACAACCGTTAGAAATTAGTAACCTGACAAGTTGGTTAGACGCTACCCTGAGAGGTAGTTTAGCTGAATTCTGGGTATTACTCATTGAATTTGTTTTGGTAGCTGTTGTTCTGTTGGCTGCTTATGCCGTAATAGCATTGATCCTTATTTATGCCGAACGCAAAATAACCGCATTCTTTCAGGC
>Ga0302208_10001019_pt1 | contig 12519 bp, 6 predicted proteins | sample II_Fen_E2_3_FD_194577 | JGI IMG/M metagenome (GOLD analysis project Ga0302208, IMG submission 194577) | Peat permafrost microbial communities from Stordalen Mire near Abisko, Sweden - II_Fen_E2_3 | ecosystem: Environmental > Terrestrial > Soil > Wetlands > Permafrost | place: Sweden: Abisko...
GTATTGTGAGAGTCTGTTTATAGCGCTAATTTTGCCAACAAATTAATTTCAAACGTTTGCGTAAGCTTTATTGTTTTTTTTTAGTAAATAATTAAATATATAAGATATGAGAAAGATTTTTACACTAAAACCCCTGTTAGTTGTTTTATTCGCTTTAACGGGCTTAATTGTTGCTGCACAAACAACAACCATTCAGGTTGGTGCGGGTAGTGCGTACACTACGATTCAAAGTGCATATGACACCGGGATTCCGACTAATATCACCACCTCCGGTGCTTATATTATTGAGCTTCAATCCGATTATAATCCTACTGCTGAAACCTATCCCATTACGTTGGGTGCAAAAACAGGAGCTAGTGCAATAAATTCGATTTCCATTAAACCGGCAACAGGGGTAACGAAAACATTGAGTTGTCCTAATCAAACAATTAATTTGCCAGGATGTAAAATAACTTCTACAACATCAGTAACAGTGACCGCTACCACTGGGTTGGTTGCAGGAATGAGCATCTCTGGTTCTAAAATTTCAGCTAATCAAACGATTAAAGCAATTATTAAAGATACACTTACTCTTTCAGGAGGTGGAATAGTAACAAGTTCGACTGATCTGTTTGCAGGACCAGTTGCTGGAACTTCAACCCTTTATTTAAACGGTGCACGATATGTCACAATTGATGGGGTTGACCGTACGGGTTCTACTCAACTGATTATTGATAATCCAAATAGAATAGCCTCCCAAAGTATTTTATTTAAAAATGATGCGTCGTATAATACCATAAAAAACTGTACCGTCAAGGGAGCCAGTCAAATTTCAACAGTTGCTGTAACCGGACAAATATATGACAATGGCACAATTTTCATTTATAATACGACTTCTACCCAAGGGAATGACAACAACACCATCGATCATTGCGATATCGTAGATGGAAGTTATATTCCAGTAACCCATGTTTGTATCAGCGGGTCTGCCTCTGCCACAAACGACAATAATAAAATTACAAATTGTAATTTAGACAACGCTTATCTGACAGTAAATACGGCAACTCTTACACCTGGTTACGTTGTGGTTTCTTCAAATACAACAAATACCGAAATTTCAAATAATCGAATGTATGCAACTAAAACTATAAGCCCTGCCGGAATTTATTCATATGGAATTATTACCACGAGTGGTACAAATACAACTATTACTTCGAATGTCTTAGGTTTTGGAGCTAAAGATGGATCGGGAACATTTACTATTCCGCTGATTGATGCAACAACCCCATCAGCTCTTATGTCTGGGATTTATATAAAAGCTGGTTCAGCTACTGTTACGAATAATACAGTTACCGATTTCAATATCTTCTGTATGAACTTTAGTGGCATTTGGTTTGGACCTTCTACTTCGGGATCAGTATCTGGAAATATTATTAACAATATTAAAAGTTTAACGAATTACAATACTGTAGCATTAGCTGGAATTTATTCGCAAACAACTAATGCAATTACATTTTCAAATAATACGATCAGTAATTTGTCGAACGTGAATACAGTAAATACTACATTTGCCATGACAAAAGGATTTTATAATGCAACTGTTTCTTCATCCATTTTTAGTGGAAATAAAATTTTTAATTTAACAGCCGGTGATCCTTCAGCAGCATCTCTTTCGAAAGCGGCCAATCTGGCTATTGGCATTGATGCATCAAAAAATATCACCACGATTGAAAGAAATCTTATTTATAATATCAATGCTTTTAGTTCTGCTAATACTGCAGTGGTAAACGGGATAAAATTAAATGCCGGTATTGATGGAGGATTTACCATAAAAAATAATATGGTTCGTTTGGGAACAGATATTCCAACTAATGTAAATATTTATGGTATTTATCAAATTGCAGCAACTGCTGCAACCAATAAATTCTATATTTATCATAACAGTGTTTATATCGGTGGGACTGCACCAAGTGTTGCTTCGCCAGATTCTACTTATGCTTATAACCGTACGACATCAGGAATTGTTGGTGTAATCGATTTACGTAATAATATCTTTTCTAACCAACGTGTTCAGGGTGCAGCGGAAAACCATTATGCTGTAGGATTATTAACAAAAACGGATCTAGGAACCAGTAATTATAATATTTATCAATTCAAAGGTCAGTTTGGAATCATTGGTACCGCGAATAAAGCAGATTTAGCTGCATGGCAAAGTGCTTTGTATACAGGGAATGACGTCAACAGTCTGGTTGCAAATCCGTTATTTATAGATGCAACCGGAAGTACTGCTAATTTGCATGTTTCTTCAACGTCCCCCGCATTAGGAGCCGGATGCATTTTAAGCCCACTTGTAACAACTGATTTTGATGGTGACGACAGAACAGCCACTTCACCACGCTATGATGTAGGAGCTGATTCTTATGGCGTTTTTACGGCAGTAATACCCGTTGAGAAGTCAACAACTAAAGATATTTATTCATACGCAAATGGAGTTTACATCAACAATTCATTAGGCGAGACAGCTACTATTTATGCAATAACCGGTCAACTTGTAAAAAGAGTTGGAATTATAACGGAGAATACATTTATAGCACTTCCACGTGGGCTTTATGCCGTATCTGTGAAAGGTCAAAATGTAAAAGTATTGGTAAAATAAAAACTGCACGATCATTGCAGGGAACATTCTACCTTTTTACGAGTTGACGCAGCTTCGAACAGTCAGATCACCTCACAGCGGTTAATTATCCATTAATAACTGGGATCCGATTGTATTCAGATAGTTCGCTTATCCGGTTGTTTCGACATCGGATAAGCGAATATCATTGTTTCAGGGGAGGCTATTTATTATCTATTTGAAAACCAGCTTATACCATTTATTTATAAACATTTTTCAACGTTCCGTGCATGAGATATTTCCAACTGAACATTATTGTCATCTTGTTAATGACTGCCTCTGTATTAACCGCACAAGACTACAGGTTAACGGGTGCGTGTAAGGATCGGGGGACACACGCTCCAACAGAGTTGGCGACTATATATATCAATGAGCTGGCACAAGGCAGTTTTACGGATGCCAGGGGTTCTTTTGAAATAAAAAAGATACCCTCCGGAACATACCATGTACGTGTTTCGTATTTAGGTTATGAGACAATAGATACTCTTGTTCAGATCACTAAAACTGTTTATTTAAGCTTTTATCTTACCAAAACCTCCCTGCAACTGAAAGAAGTGAATGTCATGGCACGCGAAAAGAAGCAGTCGTCGACAACTTCTACCATCAAACTGGCTGCTATAGAACACCTGCAACCTTCGAGCGTAGCCGACGTATTGCAACTCCTTCCGGGCGGATTACTGTCTGACTCGAAGCTTAATGTGGCTAATCAGGTTTCGATGCGACAGGCAGGTAGTGATGTGAATACCTCTCTGGGAACAGCTATTGTGGTAGATGGTGTCCCCATGTCGAACAATTACAATATGCAATCCATTTATGGGACGTCATCGTCCGATGTAGGGAGCAGTAAAAGTTCAGTGAATAGCGGAGTCGACCTGCGGCAGATATCTACCGATCATGTGGACGAAGTGGAAGTGATCCGGGGTATTCCTTCGGTTAAGTATGGCGATTTGACAAGTGGAGCTATTATCATAAAATCAAAGAAAGGTGAGACACCACTTACTGTCCGCGTAAAATCAGATCCGTTGAACAAGCTGGTATATGTAGGCAAGGGTTTTCGCCTGCCAAACGATGGTGGAACACTGAACTTCGGCATTGACTACACCAAATATGTGGCTGATCAACGTAGCCCGTTCGATCAATATGAACGTATTACGTCGAATCTGAATTATGAGAAGCTGTTTAATAAAGTATTCTTGTCCACCACTCAAGTAGCTTTTACCGGAACACTTGACAAGCAAGTTACCGATCCGGACATCATGAATAAGGAAGATAATTATAAATCAAACTATAAAAGTTTCAGGTTCAGCAATTCCGGTGCCTGGAACATTAATAAAGGCATGTTGTATAAAATGGACTATACACTTTCAGCCAATTACGCGCAGGATGTATTAAACCGTACAAAAACCGTGACGCTGAATTCGCCTATGGGAATTACGCTTAGCAGTACAGCGGGTGAATCAGTTGGCCAGTATCTTCCTTCAGAATACTTGTCGACCTATAAAGTGGATGGGAAGCCGTTTAATTTTTACTCACAGGTAACAGCCTATTTACACCCTCATATCGGCAAGACTTTTAATAATGTATTGTTGGGAGGAGAATTCAGGTTAGATAAAAACTTTGGAGAAGGCAGCATCTATGATTTGACCACTCCGCCCTTCCCTACCCAAAGCTCTTCGAGCCGTCCAAGAGCTCCTAAAGATGTTCCATCATTACAGAAAATGACTTTTTTCGCCGAAGATAATTTCAGTGTCAATATAGGAAAGGGGAAATTAGGAATTACAGCCGGACTGCGTGGAACCAGTTTAGGTAATTTGTCTGAACAAAGTGCAATGCATAATAAGTTCTATGTAGAACCACGTTTAAATATCAATTACCAGCTTCCGACCTGTCAATTTCTGGGTGAATCTCTTGAAATAGGACTGAAAGCGGGTGTTGGCGATCAGTTGAAATTTCCTACCGCTTTACAGCTTTATCCGGAAAAAGCGTATTACGACATTTCTGAACTGAATTATTATTCTACAGCGAACGAGAGCAACCGCCTGGTCTATCTCCTGACAACGATTAAAGACCGGACAAACTATCAATTAACCCCTGCACGCAACCGGAAATTTGAAGCTGGCTTTGATTTAAATTACAGGGGAATGTCCCTAACAGTTACTGCTTTCCGGGAAAATGAGCATAATGGCTTTGAAGAGCAAACTCTTTATTTTCCGCAGGCTTATAAATTATACAACACCAATTCATTTACAGGAACGGGTACCCCTACTATAAATGATTTTACGTATGCGTATAAATCTATGTTTCTTTCCTATTCTACAACCACCAATGCGGCGACAGTGATTAAAGAAGGGCTTGAATATCAGTTTTCGACCAGAAAAATCAAATCGCTCAATACTGAGATTGTATTGAATGGGGCCTGGTTTCGTACACACTACGATATAAGCCAACCACGGTACGAATATCCTAATATTGTGGTGAATGGCGATTATTATCCTTACGTGGCAGTTTTCAATGCCGGGAATGACAGCAAAGTGCAGGAGCAGTTTAATACTACTTTGTTCTTCAACACGCATTTTTCGAAACAACGTTTGCTTTTCTCTACATCCATTCAATCTGTCTGGTACACTTCATACAAGATGGATCAATATAGTGGCATTCCGGATTCCTATATTGATCTAAATGGTACAACCCACGCATTTACCGATGTTGAAAAACAAAGTTCAGCGTTTAAATCGTTGATTGAAACTTTCTCATCGGCCTATTTCAATACTGAAAGTACTCCTATATCGCTCGAAGTAAACCTGAAAGTAACTAAAGAGATCGGAAACAATCTGAAACTTTCATTTTTTGTGAATCGTCTTCTGGACTTCAATCCACGATACACTACCCGTTTTGGCGTATCCACCCAAAAATGGGTAACTCCGTTTATGGGTGCTGAGATCCAGATTAAATTATAAAACTATGTTGAAAACTATGACAAATAAGGCATCAGCATTCAGGCAGACTATTGTTTGTCCTAAAATAATACCATTGATATTTCTGGTTTCAATGCTGGCCGGATGCCAATTGAAGGACGTCCCGTTCACTCAGGTTGAAGTAACCATTTCACTACCCGATGATGCCTTACAGGGAGGGAAGGATGGTTACGTGGTGAAATTAACGAATATTGCTACCGGCCGTTCGCAGAGTAAGACATCTGATTTAACCGGGATAGTGGTTATAACGGATGAAGAAGGTGTGTATAACGTGGAAGTATCCGGGCAGAAAACGCTAACAACAACCGTAGCGAACGGCAGTGCTCAACAGACCTACACGCAGACAGTGGATATCCGTGGGTTACTGGAAAAATCACTGGTTACGGGCGGTCAGGTAAAACTTACTGTTCCATTGCAAATAGCTCAAAAGGGAAACGGTTTTGTTATTCAGGAAATCTACTTTGCAGGTAGTACAACCCCTGCCAATGGCAGCTATTACCAGGATCAATACATAGAGATCTATAATAATTCGGACTCGGTGCTTTATGCAGATGGCCTTTCCATTGTGGAATCGAATCATTTGAGTAATGTCGCAGTATCCGAATATACGAATTATCCAAACGATCTGATTGTCGGAGCCCTGTATACAATTCCCGGAAACGGGCAAACCTATCCGGTACAGCCAGGTGGAAGTATCGTCATTGCTTCGTTAGGGATTAACCATAAAACAGCCAATGCGAATTCGCCGGTTGATTTATCAAAGGCCGATTTTGAATGGTACGATGGCGGTAAAGATGTGGATGTGCCCGAAGTACCTAATATGATCCGTAATTTTTGTTACTCCAATACCATTTGGGTGTTGCATGTGAAAGGCTATCATGCATATGCTATCTTCAAGGCTCCGGGGACATATGCTGATTTTCTGACTCAGAACACTGTCAGTGTGCAAACAGCTTCCGGAAGTTCAGTGACACGTGTACGTGTACCAAATTCATTGATTTTAGATGGTGTGGAGTTGGGAAGTGCCGGAGCAATAGGCTCAAAATCGCTTTCTTCGTCCATAGATGTCAGTTATACGTATTGCGATGGATCATATACGGGCAAAAGTGTACGTCGAAAAGTATTGAAATGGGAAAACGGAAGAGCGGTTTTGCAAGATACTAATAATTCAGGAAAGGATTTCATTCCGAATGCAACCCCTATGCCATGGAAAGCAGAGTGATAACAGAGTTATATAATCTTTAAAATGTAGTTGAGTGAAGTATATTTTTATATCTATATTATCAATTGTTTCCATTAGTCTGTTTGCAACAGACGGAGCAGACACATTGCATACACAAGTCGCTGCGTGGGAATCGCCGTGGAGAAGTTTCTCCAACTATTTTGAGTACAATCCGGCCGCCACGTTTGCTGTCCCTGTGAAGCACTTTAGTGAGGTTGGCGCATCTTATTTATCATCGCATGCCGATAATGGGTTACATTTGGTGCAGGAAGGTGATGGAGCGTCGGCATTGCAATTTCATTCTGAAAGTTTTCAGGTAGATTCAAAATACCGTTTTTTTGGTAAGGCTTATTTTTCAAGCGATCAGAAAAACAATGTTGGATGGCGTGATGTGGAGGATTACCAATTATTGTCGCCTTATTTGGTGGCCGATTCCATTGGAGGGACTTATAAACGGGAATCTTATTCGTTGAGTGGTGGAGCTTCTGTTTGCCTCGGTCACACTGAATGGGGAATACGCGGGTCCTACGAAGGGGATGTTTCATACCGTCAGGTAGATCCGCGACCACGCAATACCGTTTCGGTGATTCGCATCAATCCCGGTGTAACTTATTCGCACGGCAACTGGCATTATGGAGCGTTTGGTGAATACGTGCGGTATCGTCAGAATGTAGATATTCAGGTAGAGAAAGCAGACCGGAAAGTTTATTTTTATCTTCTGGAGAGCTTTGGAATTTATAATCAGCAATTTTCGGTTCTTGGCGAAACTTTCACCCGAATATACAAAGGAAATCTTTATACCGGAGGTCTTCATGTAAATTACGGGGACAACCTGCAATCAACAGGAGCATTAATCACCCTGAAAAGAGCGATTATAACCGTGGACGAAAGTGATAAACGAACTCCCTATCAACTTACTCATAACGAAATCACATCACAAATTACGCACGAAAGAGAATTGTTTCATCAAACATTATTCCTTAAGGGAGTATACTCCTTTCATCAGGCCATTGGCAACGAAACCCAATATATGCCCAGAACCATCAACACTAATTTTATTGTATGGGATTATGCCACTCAAAGTGACCGTTATCAGTCTCGAACACAGAACGCACAATTTTCAGCACTGCTTGCAAACAAAGATTTCTCCAAATTCTCTGTTTGGGAACAATTGGATGGAATCTGGCAAGATGCACGACAAAATTACTATTACCCCTATTATCATCAATTCATACAAGATGCCACAGGAAGCGGTACCCTCGGAATTAATTGTCCTCTGCGAAAATCAACATTGACAGGGAGTGTCAAAGCGGGATATAAAAGAGTTTTATCATCGTCGCTTATGCAGGAGGAAAATAATTTGATAACTACTCAATTGATTTTACCTGACTATGCTTTTTTGACATCGGATTTTGCATTCTATCAACTAAACCTGAAATTAGGGTTCCGATTATCCCGCAGCATGTTGGTTAATATCTCGGCTGGTGGCGGACTACAGCAAGCAAAAGATAAACAGGCTTTTTCAACGGACTTCCATATCAATTTTAATTTTTAGAATAAAACAAAGTAACATAAAACTAAATAATAATGAGCTATTTTAAAAGGACAACATTATTTCTTCTTATTTTTTTCTGTTATACAGTGGCTAAAGCGGATGAAGGCATGTGGACAATTTCCAATTTGAATTCTGCCCTGATACAAAAAATGAAAGATATCGGATTACAACTGAGCCCTGAGAAGATATATAGTGAAAAGCAGCCCAGCATAAAAGATGCTGCCATGATCTTTGACAATGGTTGTACAGCCGAATTGGTCTCTGCCAACGGATTGATTTTTACGAACCATCATTGTGGAAGAGATCGGGTGCAACAGGTAAGTACCGAAGCAAACAACTATATCCGTGATGGCTTTTGGGCCAACTCACGTAACACCGAGATTCCAATCAAAGGCCTTACGGTTAAATTTCTCATTAAAACAGTAGAAGTTACCCAACAGGCTGTTGAACTACTGAAAACAAAATCCAGCCGAAAAGTAATGGCTGAAATTGAAAAACAATATACCGATACATTGAACGGATATACTGCCAGCCTTGACAGTTATAGTACAGGTCAGTATTTTGTAGCAGTATATCAGATATTCAACGATGTTCGGTTGGTGGGTGTGCCTCCCGAAAGCATAGGTAACTTTGGTGGTGAAACAGATAACTTTGAATGGCCACGTCAATCGGCTGATTTCTCTGTTTTCAGAGTCTATGCCAATAAAAACAATTTACCAGCTGCTTATTCTCCAGTGAACAAACCTTATCAACCTAAAGCGTTCCTGCCTATTTCGCTTTCCGGGATTCATGAGAATGACTTCCAAATGACCATTGGCTTTCCGTTTACAAGCCAACGTTATATTAACTCGTACGAATTACAGGAAGAACAGGAAGTAAAAAACAGAGCTACCGTAATCACCAAAGGAAAATATATTGATGTACTAAAAAAAGAAATGGACAACGATGAAGGTGTCCGGTTGAAATACTCTAATAAAAACTTTTCGGCAGGGAATAGCTATAAGCTGGCTTTGGGAACATTGAAACTGGTAAATTTAAGCCCTGCAGCCGAAAACAAACTAAAACAGGAAGCCGATTTTCAAGCCTGGGTTCAGGCAGACTCTGCCCGTATAAAGAAGTATGGCAATGCTTTGAGCAATATCAAAAAGAAATACGAACTACAACACAATCCAAAATATGCCCATGCCCTGGTAACCGGTGCTTTGTTTGGCGATGCCAGCCTTTTTGGCATCCGGACACGGAATATCGTTGAACAGCTTAGTAGAAATGATCAAAGCCAGGTTGAAAAGGCAGTAGCCACTTATCGGCAATGGTATCGCATATTTTCAAAAGATTATGATGCTGCTACAGATAAAAAAATAACACTTGCGATGATTCGATTGGTAAAGAAAGAAGTCAAGAAAGAATACCTACCTGATTTTTATGCAATTATTGATACCAAATACCAAGGAAGCATTGATAAATACGTCGATGATTTATATGCAAAATCCATCTTCCAGGCTACCGGCGGGATTGACAATTTTCTAAAGAAACCTACTCTGGCGATTAAAGAAGATCCGCTTTTTATTTTTGGAGTGTCCATCTATGACAAACTTATTGAACTTCGTAAGCTAACAGCCGATTTAAGTGTTGATATTCGCAAAACCAATCGGTTGTATGAGGAAGGTATCCGGGAAAAAGAAGCCGGAAAGCTGACATATGCCGATGCCAATTTCTCCATGCGTCTTACATACGGAACTGTTGCCGGAGCAACCCCACGCGATGGGTTGGTTTATAAGAGTCAAACAACACTGAGAGGGGTCATTGAAAAAGAAGATTCCACAAACTTCGAATTCCAGGTATCGCCTAAACTCAAACAACTGTATTACAAAAAAGACTTCGGACGTTACGGTGAAAAGGGTCAGTTATACACCTGTTTTCTTACTAACACCGATATTACCGGAGGTAATTCGGGAAGTCCGGTGATCAATGGAAAAGGGGAATTAACCGGATTAGCATTTGATGGTAATTTTGAATCGCTGGCAGGCAGCATTATTTACGAGCCTGAAAAAAACCGTGCTATTAATGTGGACATCCGGTATGTCTTGTTTATTATCGACAAATTTGCCGGATCACAGTATATTTTAAAAGAACTGACAATTAAATAAATTTTTAAACCCACTAATAACAATCAAAAGAATGAAACAACGACTTAATTTATTACTTATTATTTTTGCTTCAATTGGTTTATTTTCAGCTAGCAATGCAAAAGCCCAGGTTGCAAAACCACAAGTTTACTCTGTGGAAGAGATTATTGAGAAAGCTCCAACACTAGTCGGACAAACTGTACAGGTGAAAGGTCGTGTTCATCATGTATGCGCCCAGACCGGGAGAAAATTATTTCTTGCTACAGCTGACGAAAAAAAGATTTTCCGTATCAATGCAGGTGATAAAATCGATAAATTTGATGCTGATGCCGTTGATCGCATTGTCATTGCAACCGGTATTGTTGCTGAACAACGGGTAACATTGGAAGATTTAAATAAACAGGAAGCCACTGCCATTGCTGCCGATAAAGCTGATAAAGCCAAAAAGGACAAAAAAGCAGCTGAACATTGTACTTCCGAAGCAAAAGCAAACGGTGAAAATACAAGTGCTACTCCTTTGCAACGCGTTCAAACCTTGAAAGCCAAATTAAAGAAACAAATCGAAGCAGGTAAAAACAACTACCTTTCTTTCTATTCTGTCAACAACTCCAATGAATATAGCATTGAAAAGTAATTGCTTTTATTTTGATGCAACTGTTGAATTATTGACTTTGCAACACTAAAAAAACAATTTCTATTTCCTATTATAAAACAAAAACAAAACAATTTCTACATGAAGATATTTAAATTAGTATTTATTCTATGCTTTGGCCTGTCCATTTCAGCCATAGCTCAAGAATACAATCTCAACGATCAGATTCCTGTCGATAAGAACGTTAGAATCGGAAAATTACCCAACGGATTAACCTACTATATCCGAAAGAATAGCTTTCCCAAAAACCGTGTTGAATTGCGTCTGGCAATTAATGCCGGTTCAATTCTCGAATCAGAAGATCAACGTGGACTAGCCCATTTTACCGAACATATGGCTTTCAACGGAACCAAGCATTTTGAGAAGAATGAATTGGTTAGTTATTTACAATCAGTCGGCATTAAATTCGGCACTCATCTGAATGCTTATACCAGCTTTGACGAAACAGTCTATCGTTTATTGGTGCCAACCGAAAAAAGTGAAGTAGTAGATAAAGCATTACTTGTACTGGAAGATTGGGCACATAATATCACCTTCGATCCGAAAGAGATAGAGAGCGAAAGGGGAGTTATTACTGAAGAATGGAGAATTGGCCGTGGAGCCAATCAACGTTTGCAAGACAAGTATTTCCCGGTAGTGTTTCACGATTCCCACTATGCCGAACGCTTACCTATTGGTAAAAAAGAGATTATTCAGGGATTCAAGCCCGAAGCTATCCTCCGCTTTTACAAAGAATGGTATCGTCCGGACTTAATGGCAATTGTTGTCGTAGGCGATATTGATGTTGACCAATACGAACAAAAGATCAAAGACCACTTTAATACAATTCCTGTTCGCACAAAAGAACAACCCAGGACCGTTTTCAACGTTCCCAATCATCCGGGCACTCTGTTTTCTATAAATACAGACAAAGAAGCCACGCAAACACAAGTGATGATTTATTCCAAAAAGGCTCACAAAGACGAAAAGACTTTGGCCGATTACCGTGATTTCATCATCGAGCAACTGTATACCTTTGTTTTAAACCAACGTTTTGGAGAATTAGCCCGCTCGGCCGAGCCTCCTTATATGTATGCCAAATCAGCCTCGCAAGCCATTGCACGGGGCAAGGATGCATTCTATGTTTCCCTGCGTGTACGTGAAAACGGAGTAGAAAAAGGATTGAAAACGGTATTGGAAGAATTGGAACGCGTAAAGAGATTCGGATTTACCGAAAGTGAACTGGAACGTGCCAAGAAAAGTGTTACTCAGAAGTATGACCGTGCCTATACTGAATACGAAAAGTCAGAATCGGAAGGTTACGCTTCAGAGCTTGTCCGGAACTTCTTAGCTAAAG
>Ga0302208_10001022_pt1 | contig 12491 bp, 8 predicted proteins | sample II_Fen_E2_3_FD_194577 | JGI IMG/M metagenome (GOLD analysis project Ga0302208, IMG submission 194577) | Peat permafrost microbial communities from Stordalen Mire near Abisko, Sweden - II_Fen_E2_3 | ecosystem: Environmental > Terrestrial > Soil > Wetlands > Permafrost | place: Sweden: Abisko...
ATTAAAAACGGTTTATTTGAGAAATACTGCTTTGAAAACTGTTAAAACAGTAGCTATAAAAAAAGAAAAAGCACTTATTATTCTTGAATGTAAAAATTACATTTGATTCCACAAAACAATTTATCTGTTTGAATCACAGAGACTTTGGCGTGGAATCAAAATTTAGGGATACCAGAACTTGAGTGATGATATTATTCTACTATCTGGTAATAATTTGAACCTTTAATAACGACTCTGATGCTGTTTGCCCGTGATTGATTTGTGAGGCATTATTTAGCATAATCCGATGACGTATCATATCTCGTTCTATTTAAATGTGTTAACTGTCCAAAAGTATGCTTGCTTGTATTTTCCCCTACAGGGGCAGATGTCTTCCCCTGTAGGGGAACATGTCTGCCCCTGTAGGGGAAAATAGAAAGAGGTGTGCTTTCGGAGAATTACAGGTAAGTAGAAAGAATGGCTTTAGACAGTGATAAGTATTAACGATGGCAAGGAATGCCAATCAACAGCACTCTGATATGTTTAAGAGCAGTAACGTTGTCTCCACGGATTACTCTTTGACAATCAGATTATTAAATCTACTCGTGGAAACAACTCTTATTCATCAATGTATTAGTATGTATAAAAATATAGCAGTGATATCTATATCATAGTATCATCATGAGGGCGTGCCCTATCAAAGTGACACGCCCTCTTCCCATTACTATTAAAAACCATTATAAAATTTATTGTTACTTGAGTTTGAAAGTGATAGGGATGGTGTATTTCACATTCACTGCTTTACCGGCTTTACGCCCAGGAATCCAGTTAGGCAGCGTGTTAACCACTCTTAAGGCTTCTGCATCAAGACTTGGATCTATAGATTTATTAATCTTTGGATTTGTAACTTTTCCTTCTTTAGTTATAACAAAAGTAACAATCACGCGTCCCTGAATACCATTCGCCTCAGCTTTAGGCGGATATTTAACATTCTTACATAAATAATTAAATAAAGCCATCTGACCTCCAGGGAATGCAGGCATTTGTTCCACTTTTTCGTAAATTTTTCCATCGGCCTTTTTCGCTTTACCTTTTTTATTACTTACTTTTTGGGGAGATGCCTGTTTCTTGGTATCCCTAATCTCTATTGTAGAAATTTGATCATTCTCATTTGTCGGTATTACTACCTTTTCTGTCATGTCGTTACTTTCCCGTACGATTTTGTTGGAAACTTGCTCAGCCTTTGGACTGGCGTAACTTACGACTGCAATTGCAGCCACCGGAATCACATACAGATATTTCAGTCGTGACCACGGATTTGATTTTTTAATTGTCATCATAGTTATACGTTTTTTAAGTGAATTATGATTTAAGCAGTTGGCCATAGAGAAAAGACGTTCGCCAACGGACTTACGAATGAGTAACATCTGATACTGGGTGGCATTCACACCCTCGTTGATGACCGCTTCATCAGCTTCAAATTCATGCACGTTTTGCAGTTCGCGTTTGAGAAGCCATGCAGAAGGATTGAACCATTGCAAGATGATGAGCAAATTACAAAATGCGATATCAACGGAGTGATGGAGGAGGATGTGTGCCTGCTCATGAGTGATGATCTCCTGACGATGATGATTGTAATCATCACGGCTGATGACTATACAGCGAAACCAGCTGAACGGCGCAATGTCTTCGTCGAGTACGACCACCCTTATTCCTTCGTCTATAGTCTCAATATGCCCCTTGCGAAGCAGCATCTGAAGCCTTATCACAGAGAGGATTTCCCTTGCGATAAAAAAGAGTATGCCGAGTATATAGAGGATAAACAAGAACTGAACTATTGTAAGTGTCTCCTGCTCATCAACTACTATCTGCGGCTGCAAGAATGCTTCCACAGAAACAATCCCCATATTTATCGTAGAGGAATGCTCTGTGGTCATTTTTATCACAGGGATAACCATCGAGACTATAACTGTTCCAAGTAATGCAAAACGGTTGAAACGATGGAATGTCTCTTTACTCAATAGCAGTTTATAAAAGAGATAAAATGCCATTAAACATACCGAGGCTTTGATTGTGAATATAAAATATGTTCCCATAATATTTTATTTAAAGGTATATAGTAAAGGAGCGTTTTTTAACTTTTCCCTTCTACTTGCTTGATAAGTTTCTTCAGGTCATCCACCGACAGCTGCTCTTCTTTTACAAGAGTAGATACGGCACTGAGGTACGACTTATTGAAGTACTTATTGACGACATTACGTAGAGTACCGCCGCGATACTGTTCACGGTTAATGAGCGCGAAATATCGAAAACAGCGTACCGTAATTACATGATGTGAGAGGAATCCCTTGTTCTCAAGGATGCGGACAAGCGTTGCAAGTGTGTTCACGTGTGGCTTCGGTTCGTCATAGAGAGTCTGAAGCTCCTTAATCAGCATGTCACCTTTTGTCCAAAAGTAATCCATGATTTCTTCTTCTTTCGTTGTTAATGTCTTCATCATTTTTATTTTGTATTGGTACTTATTTGAGATAATCTGTCCTGACATAGCTTGATAAGCGACTTAATGCTCTCACTCGGGTTATCAATCTTTAGAATGAAATTGAGGAGTGACTTATAGGTCTGTTTCGCGTTCACGAGGTCGTTATTCAGTTCGTAAGCTTGACCGATCTTGAACATCGTGATATAAGAGGTTTTTTTGCAAGTGAGTGCATCTTTCAAGAATATGATTGTTGTCTTATAATCATGAATTTTGAAATATCCATCGGCAATGGAACTGTTGAGGATATAAAGGACATCAAGACTGGCATAAGCAGGATCCAATGCTTGCTTTAGGTAATGTATACCGTCATTTACCAATCCCATAGTTATACATGACTTGCCTAACTGAGTAAGAATATTTGGATTCTGAAATTTACTCAGCTTTGCAGCACACAGGAAATACGGATATGCCTTTGTCAGACTGTCGCACCCGTTGCAACAGAGTCCCATACGGAAACATGTGTATAGGGTACTATCACCCATATCTATAAGTTTCGAATATTCCCTCATGCCATCACGAAAGTTCTTTGCATTATAATACGCATAAGCTTGTTGTCTGTTGACAAACAGATTGGTGGAATCAAGTGACCGATATAGCTTTGTATAGTACAATGCGGAATCTGACTTTTCTATACTGTTGAAATATCCCGCGATGTTTGCGATATTCTCACTGTCGTAGATATATCTATTAGCAATTATGCTACTGCACATCAAAGCTGAGTCTGACAGCGATAAATTATCATAACAGTCATATTTAAGTCTTAAATCACGATGATTGATACTATCTGCCGGCATACGGTTGATAGTATTAAGACTCTGACGGTAACATCCCCGTGAATAATAACACTTCGAGAGACTCCTAATCACATTTGGATTACTCTTTATTTTTAGTGCCTTCTCATACAAAGGAATTGCATTAAGAATATTGTAATCATTCATATAAGCGTCTGCCTCCTTTACCATCTCCTCATATTGCGAATTTTTTGATTCCTGCTTCACATGCAGTGAATAAGCCTTCATCGGCAGAATCCATACCAATACGACTAATGTTATAATGTTGATTTTCTTCATATTAATTAGTTTTACGATGCAAATAAACTAAAAACATTAGTTAAGTAACGAATTTTACACGTTAATTAAACTAAACATATTAGTTAAATATTATAAAGAAGAATTAGCATAATCATACATATATTAGCAATTTGTTTATTAAAAATTTGTATATATGATAAAATAATCGTAATTTTGCACATGAATAAGAAATAAGATTGCCAAAAATACATAGTAAAAAAGACAGTAATAATTAATTAAAATCTAAAATGTAATGAAGAATTTATTTTTATCAATTGCCATATTATTCATGGCAATCAGTGCCAAAGCCAGTCAGTCCTTTTATTGCACAAGTTTCAGCGAATACATTAATAATCAGTGGAAAACAGTTGACTCACTCGTCATGATATCTAAGACAGATGGTGCGAAAGTATGGGGTTCGATACCCGATTACAAAGTGAGAACCTGTAACAGCAAAACCGACAGTTATCTAAAGAAAAATGCCAAATTTATAATATGTAACGACACTTTATATCTAGGTTGCCATTCTCTAAGCTGCGAAAGAATGAAATTCGGCAATGGGTTTGAACGGGGTTACAAGTTGAACGATAGCACATTTGTATTCACGGGTGTAAGAATTGGTGAAAAGGAAAATAGCGAACTATCCTCCATGTCATTCGCATTTGGTCTTATTGGAGGACTCGCTAAAGCGAATCAGATAGTTAAAAAAACAGCCTGTTATATTCTTACAGGTAACAATAACAAAGTGACTCGAATTAATAAGGAATATATGGACAGTCTGTTGACAGACCACCCTGACCTTTTGGAAAAATATGATGCAATAAATAAGAAGGAAATCGAGTCTGCTGAAACAGTTATAGAATATCTCACCAAACTCAATCTTTTGCACTGACAAACTACTGCCAAATTGTCACGAACGCTCATTGGGCACACATTTTGAGTCAATCCTATTGAACTTACATAAAGAATTAAATAGGAGGAACAAAATATGACATTTGACAATTTTACAATTAAGGCACAGGAAGCTGTACAGGAAGCTATCAACTCGGCACAACGTGCCGGGCAACAGACCATTGAACCTGTACATATCCTGCGTGGAGTGATAACTAAGGGTAAAGATGTTACCAACTTTATCTTCCAAAAGCTAGGCATCAACGCCCAGACTATCGACACCCTGCTCGACCGTGAGATTACCCACCTGCCAAAAGTGCAAGGCGGACAGCCTTACCTGAACAACGATTCTAATTCTGTGCTTCAGAAATCAATTGATTATTCTAAAGAGATGGGCGATGAATTTGTATCGCTTGAGCCAATTCTGATAGCACTTTTCAATATAAAATCGACTGCCGCCAACATCCTACGCGATGCAGGTGTGAACGAAAAAGACCTACGTGCAGCCATCAACGAACTGCGCCAAGGACAAAAAGTAATTAATCAAAGCGCTGACGATAACTATCAGGCACTCTCTAAATATGCAAAGAACTTAATTGAAGAAGCCCGGGCGGGAAAACTCGATCCTGTAATTGGCCGTGATGAGGAAATCCGACGCGTTCTGCAGATACTTAGCCGGCGTACCAAAAACAACCCTATATTAATAGGTGAACCCGGTACCGGCAAGACAGCTATCGTAGAAGGACTGGCAGAGCGTATTCTCCGTGGTGACGTGCCTGAGAATCTGAAGGACAAGAAGGTCTACTCGCTCGATATGGGTGCACTGATTGCCGGTGCTAAATATAAAGGTGAATTCGAGGAGCGTCTGAAAGGTGTAATCAATGAGGTAACAAAAAGTAACGGAGGCATCATCCTCTTCATTGATGAGATTCACACTCTGGTTGGAGCAGGTGCCAGTGAGGGTGCCATGGACGCAGCAAACATTCTGAAACCTGCGCTTGCACGTGGCGAACTGCGCAGCATAGGTGCAACAACTCTTAACGAATATCAGAAATATTTTGAGAAGGATAAGGCTCTCGAACGTCGTTTCCAAACGGTTACGGTGAATGAGCCTGACGAACTGAGTAGTATCAGCATCCTGCGTGGTCTGAAGGAGCGTTACGAAAACCATCATAAGGTGCGTATTCAGGATGATGCGTGTATCGCCGCCGTACAACTCTCGGAACGGTATATCTCCGACCGGTTCTTACCGGATAAGGCTATCGACCTGATGGACGAGGCTGCGGCAAAACTGCGTATGGAACGTGATTCCGTGCCGGAGGAACTGGATGAGATCACCCGCCGTCTGAAACAGCTCGAAATTGAACGCGAGGCTATCAAACGCGAGAACGACATGTCGAAGTTGGCTCAACTCGACAAGGATATCGCAGATCTTAAAGATCAAGAGAAGTCATACCGTGCCAAATGGGAAAGCGAAAAAACCCTCGTGAATAAAATTCAGCAGGACAAAGAGCTAATCGAACATCTTAAGTTTGAAGCTGAAAAGGCTGAACGCGAAGGTAACTACGAACGCGTGGCAGAAATACGCTATAGCAAACTCAAGGAACTTGATGATGACATCAAGCATATTCAGAAACAGTTACAACAAACTCAGGGTAGCAATGCCATGATTCGCGAAGAGGTAACTGCCGAGGATATCGCCGAAGTGGTAAGCCGCTGGACGGGAATACCTGTTACACGTATGCTACAGAGTGAACGTGAAAAACTGCTCCACCTTGAAGACGAGCTTCATAAGCGTGTCATCGGTCAGGACGAAGCAATCGTGGCTGTGAGTGATGCCGTACGCCGCTCACGTGCAGGCCTGCAAGATCCGAAACGGCCTATCGCATCGTTTATCTTCCTCGGCACAACCGGTGTAGGTAAGACCGAACTTGCAAAGGCTCTCGCCGAGTATCTGTTTAATGACGAACAGTTGATGACACGTATAGACATGAGTGAATATCAAGAGAAATTCAGCGTCTCACGTCTTATCGGAGCACCTCCGGGATATGTAGGATACGACGAGGGCGGCCAACTGACTGAAGCTGTACGCCGCAAACCATACTCCGTCATACTGTTTGATGAAATAGAGAAGGCTCACCCCGATGTGTTCAACATCCTACTTCAGGTATTGGACGATGGGCGTCTGACCGATAACAAAGGTCGCGTTGTCAACTTCAAGAATACGATCATCATCATGACATCTAACCTCGGCAGTGGATATATCCAAAGCCAGTTTGAAAAAATCAACGAAAACAACAAGGAGCAGATTTTAGAAGATACAAAAAAAGAAGTGATGAGCATGCTCAAGAGGACCATCCGTCCCGAATTCCTTAACCGTATCGATGAAATGATCATGTTCACGCCACTCACCAGGGAGCAGATTGCCGACGTAGTCGGGCTGCAAATCAGTATTGTTCGCAAGATGCTTGAACCACAAGGTGTTACTCTCGACGTAACCGATGCCGCCGTCGACTATCTGGCAGAAGTTGGTTTCGACCCCGAATTCGGTGCCCGACCTGTGAAACGAGCCATCCAACGTTACATGCTCAACGATCTATCGAAAAAGCTTCTTGCAGAAGAGGTGGACCGTTCAAAACCGATTACCATCGATGCTGATGACAGCGGACTTATATTTAAAAATTAAAATCTGTATATTGACAATAGCTTTAGGCTGCATCCCGATTTGGAGGTGCAGCTTTTTTTTACAAAGTCACAACAAAAAAAATAAATATTTACTTGGATATCTCAAAGATTCAATATATATTTGCAACTGTTTAACTCATTAATTAATTCATATGAAACTAAAAAGAACTATTACTATTTTTATCTGTACCTTGTTTTATACACTACTGACAACTGCACAGACTGATGCCACTTTTTTAATTTTTAATCCTGGATTTAACCTCCAAAGAGAGGGCTGGTCTATTGATAATGTCGGCAACATCGTTGCCTCCAGACCATCTATATACCCCCGCTTCGACTATTCCGCTTGCGAATTATGGAACAGCACTAGCGATATTTACCAGAATATTGATGAAGCACCAGACGGAGTCTATACGATTACTTGCAAAGGATTCTTCCGTGATGGTTCAATAGATAACGCTTACAATAAAGTCAAGTTCGGTAAAACAAAAATCACCTCAATGCTCTATGCCAACAATAATAAAGTACCTCTCGCCAATATTATCAATTCGGCACAGAAGGTACATGTGAAGACCGATGGTATGCAGAGACGCCTTCCCAACGGCAAGTTTGTACCAAACGATATGGAGAGCACACAAGCTTATTTCAAAAAAGGATTGTACAACAACAGTGTTACGACTACAGTAACTGATGGGAAACTTAAAATTGGAATAAGCGCGGAGAGTTGCCCAATCAATGGATGGTATATCTACGACAATTTCAAGGTATCATATAAAGGTGAAATCAAAGGACTTGCCGAAATCGCTAAAAAGAATGCCCCATTATACCGCCATTATCTTAACTTGTTAAGCAAGTATCTCAACAAAATAGACAGTACCCAAAACCTCATATATACAAGGGATGTCAATGAAATCGACAACATGAGAACTACATATACTAATGATGTTCTCAACACTAGATATGCCTCAATTAAAGACAAAGGTGAGTCATTAGAAAAACTGATAAGTTCTATAAGAAACAACAATGGAAACTATTTGAGTCTTACAGATAAGATGGAGGATATGACATCGGCTGCAGAAATAGTCAAAACAGCGAATGATATTAACTACTTCCTCGGCGATGATGTAGATAGTATAAACGTGATATCCAAAAGACAGAACGATTTCAATGCTATGATAGATAATTATATATCAAGCAATGCTAAAGCAACTATCAAGACCGACAACGCTTCACCCGAGAATCCAATAGACGTAACAGACCTATATATAAAAAACCCTCACTTCAGCAATACCAAATTCTGGGAATTCAAAGACATAACCAATTCTGCCTATCCGCGTATAGCACATTCCGCTTGTGAACTATGGAGCAGCAAAGGTAATGTTTACCAAATGATATATAATGTTCCTAACGGCGTTTATACACTCAGTTGCCAAGGATTTTTTAGAGATGGCACTGTATCAAGTGCATACTATAGATATAAAACAAGCAAGAACAATATCACAGCTATGCTCTATGCCAATGAGAATAAGACTCCGTTATGCGATATCATGTCGGCCGCACAATACTCACCACTTTGCAGAAATGACGAAGTTGTAGTGGAAAATCTGTATATACCCAACGGCATGCAAAGTTCGCAAGCTTATTTTAAAATTGGACTTTACCAAAACAATGTAACCACTACTGTCACTGATGGTAAACTGCGCATAGGAGTACGTTCTGATTCTTGGGTGCCTGAAAACTGGTATATATTCACAAACTTCAAGTTGTTGTACAAAGGTAAGAAATAATAGAACACAAACGTTTGCATCAAGTTTTCATCAAAAAACTTGGTGCTTGTATCAAAAAATACTATATTTGCCCCATGCAAACAAGTAAATACATGGTTGTCAATGAGCGTGATGCACGCTGGGGGCTAACTGTCAGCACCGTCGGATATGAGGAAATCTTACCAGGCGACAGCTATCCTACCCGCGGTCATGCCGATGGATATTACTTTTCGATTGACAGTGGACGTGAGCTCAATGAATACCAGTTATTATATCTCACCGAAGGTGAAGGCTTGTTTAAATCAGCACATCAAACAGAGACTCCAATTAAGGAAGGTGACCTCTTTCTTCTTTTTCCTGGAGAATGGCACTCATACCATCCCCTCAATAATACAGGATGGAAAAGCTACTGGATAGGTTTCAAAGGTATTAATATGGACTTGCGAGTAGAAAACGACTTTCTGAATCCCCAAAAAGCCATCTATCATGTAGGATTCAGCGAAGACATTGTCAGGCTTTACCGTATGGCTTATGATACAGCAATGGAGGAAGCTGCATATTCGCAACAGCTGCTTGCAGGTATCGTCAATCATCTCATAGGAATGATGTACAGTCTTGAACGTAATATCATTCTAAGCAAAGACCAAAGTCATGTAGATATGGTCAACCGTGCACAACTTAGAATTCGCGAAGAAATTGAGAGCAACCTAACAATCCAGCAGATTGCACAAGATCTCGGTGTAAGCTACTCAAATTTTCGCAAACTGTTCAAAGAATATACAGGAATATCGCCAGCCCTGTATCAGCAGGATTTAAAACTGCAAAGAGCAAAAGAGCTCTTATCAATAACAGATTTAAGCATCAAAGAAATCGCCTATCAGCTTAATTTTGAATCACCTGACTACTTCTCAGCCAAGTTTAAAATCAAGACAGGACGCAAACCTAGCGAACTGAGAAACGGATCACACTAATATATTTTTGTCAAATAACGAGGATAATCGGTCAAATTTTCGTGACCGACAGAATTGTTATTTGTTATCTTTGCCCACAAATTAATTTCCTTAATAGATGAAAAATAACAAATATTTTTTTGCAGTTGACCTCGGTGCTACTAGCGGCAGAACCATCATCGGTTCATTATCCGATGGAAAAATTTCACTAGAAGAACTAACACGTTTCGATAATGCCATTATCGAGACTAGTGGTCATTTCTATTGGGACATCTACGCACTTTATAATGAGATAATCAAAGGACTGAAACTCTCAGTCCAAAAAGGTATAGAAATCACGAGCATGGGTATTGACACATGGGGAGTGGACTTCGTTTGTATCGGAGCTGACGGGGCTATTCTACGAAATCCCCTCGCCTACCGCGACCCACATACCGTTGGTATACAAGAGAAGTTCTTTAAGAAGGTAAAGAAAGAAGATGTCTACAATATTACGGGAATCCAGTTTATGGATCTCAACTCGCTATTTCAACTCTTTGCGATGAAAGAGCATGGTGACACAGCTCTACAGAATGCCGAGAAAGTATTATTCATCCCAGATGCTCTAAGCTATATGCTTACAGAGAAAATGGTTTGCGAGTATACTATTGCCTCCACAAGTCAGATTCTCGACCCCCGTACTAAAAAACTCGACGAGAAATTACTTGCAAGCGTCGGACTATCACGCCACCGATTCGGTCACATGATAAATCCATCAACAGTCATTGCGCCTCTCAGTAATGAAGTACAAAAAATGACTGGCTTAGGAGCAGTGCCTGTGATTGCTGTGGCAGGCCATGATACCGCAAGTGCCGTAGCAGCAGTCCCGGCCAAGAACGAAAACTTCGCATTTCTCAGCAGTGGGACATGGTCACTTATGGGTATAGAGACCAAAAATGCGATAATCAATAATTTGAGTTATCTGCGCAACTTCACCAATGAGGGTGGCATCGAAGGCACCACGCGTTTCTTGAAAAATATCTGCGGAATGTGGTTGCTTGAACGTTGTCGTAAGGAATGGACAGATGCGCCAAAAAGTTATAACGAGTTATTTAACGAGGCCATGAATACGCCTGAATTCCAAAGTATAATAAACCCAGACGATAAAATGTTTGCTAACCCTCCTATTATGCAAGATGCTATTCAAGAGTATTGTCGGCAGACAGGCCAGCACGTACCGCAAGGTTATGCAGAAATTGTACGTTGCATATTCGAAAGTCTCGCACTTAGATACAAACAGGTATTCGGTTTCATCCGTGAGATGGCCTCGTTCGAGATTGATGTACTTCACATAATAGGTGGTGGATCACGAAACGAATACCTCAATCAATTTACGGCAGACGCCATCGGCATCGAAGTACTTGCTGGACCTCAGGAAGGTACGGCGATAGGCAATATCATGTTGCAGGCAAAAGCTGCTGGCGAAGTAAGTGATATCTGGCAGATGAGAAAGATCATATATAATTCCATCGAACTAAAGGAATTCATACCAAAGGATACAAAGAAATGGAATGATGCTTACGAACGTTACCTCAAAATCGTGACCAACAAGAAATAGAAGTTCACATTACAGTAAAACTAAACAATAAATACATAATAAATAAAACAATTAAAATCATGAAGGAGCAACTAATTCAAAAGGCTTATGATGTAGCAAAAGAACGTTATGCTGCTATTGGTGTTGACACAGACAAAGCCATTGAGCAACTAGAGAAAACCCCCATATCATTGCATTGCTGGCAAGCTGACGACGTAACAGGTTTTGAAAGTGCCGGAGAACTGACTGGTGGCATACAAGCCACAGGAAAATATCCAGGTAAGGCCCGAAATATTGAGGAATTGCGCGCTGACATCATCGAAGCTAAATCATTCCTTGCTGGTAACCATCGTCTTAATCTGCATGAAATATATGGAGAGTTCGGTGGTGAAAAAGTAGACCGTGACCAAGTTGAGGTAAAACACTTCCTGGGATGGATGGATTGGGCTAAGGAGCATAACTTCAAACTCGACTTCAACTCTACGTCTTTCTCTCACCCAAAAAGCGGCAACTTGACTCTTGCCAACCCAGACAAAGAGATACGCGAGTTCTGGATCGAGCATACCAAACGTTGCCGTGCTATTTCCGAGGCCATGGGTAAAGCCCAAGGCGATCCTTGTATCATGAATCTTTGGATACACGACGGTTCTAAGGATCAGACTGTTGAGAAACTACGTTACCGTCAGTTGCTAAAGAACTCCCTCGATGAGATATTTGCAACAAAATACAGCAATATGAAAGACTGCCTTGAAGCTAAACTCTTCGGAATCGGTCTGGAAAGCTACACCGTAGGTTCATACGATTTCTACGCAGGTTACTGCTCAAGCAATCAAGTAATTTGCACCCTCGACACAGGTCATTTTGTTCCCACAGAGAGTGTTGCCGACAAAGTAAGTTCACTATTGCTATTCGTTCCGGAACTGATGCTCCACGTAAGTCGTCCTGTTCGTTGGGATTCAGACCATGTAACGATCATGAATGATGACACGATGGATCTATTCAAAGAAATTGTACGTGCAGACGCCATGAACCGTG
>Ga0302208_10001025_pt1 | contig 12460 bp, 7 predicted proteins | sample II_Fen_E2_3_FD_194577 | JGI IMG/M metagenome (GOLD analysis project Ga0302208, IMG submission 194577) | Peat permafrost microbial communities from Stordalen Mire near Abisko, Sweden - II_Fen_E2_3 | ecosystem: Environmental > Terrestrial > Soil > Wetlands > Permafrost | place: Sweden: Abisko...
CAGAATGACTGTGTGGAATATCCCAACCGTACCTCTAATCTGGCAGTCAACCAAGGGATGCTCGCTGTTACACTGCGTGTAGCAAAGGAACTGGGATTGCCGGTTACGAATGAATATATTGAAAAAGCAAATGCAGGATACCGTGCTTTTTATGATAAAAAGAGAGGCTACCTGATCGATAACAAAGCCTATCCGTATGTTATTACCTTCAATGCCCTGTTGCCTGAGTTTGTCTCCCTGTGGCTGTTTAATGAGCCGATCCTGACATCGGAGATGGTAAACAACACTCTCGATAAAGTCCCTACAAAGAATGGTTATTCCCCGTTGATCTTTCATGCGAAGAATACGTATTTTACTATGGAGAATAAACCATTCTCACCCAATCTCTTTTGGGATAACGGGATATACTACAATGCCGGTAGCTGGATGCGGGAAGAAGTATGTGGATACATTGCCGGTATGAAACATGGCTGGAAACCTGCTGAGAAGCGCATAAAGGATAGGCTGGCAACAGAGATAACCCTGAACCCCGATGAACCTTTCAGCCATGAATTCTTACCCTACGATCTGACGGTTCCCAACTGCTGGTGGCCCAGTACCCGTGTTTTCTCATGGAATGTGTTTGTACTGAAAGCTCTGGAAGTAGCCGGTATGCGTACCCCCGATCAAGATCCGGATTATAGAAAATAAAAAGAAAATCTCAAGCCCCTAAAGGGGATGTTAATTAGTCTCCTCTCTTACCAAATCAGAAAGTTTAAAAGATGATAGGAGACTTAAGTAATTAATATCCCCTTTAGGGGTTTGGGGTTCTTTTCTTAACATCCCCTTTAGGGGCTTGGGGTTTCTTGGGGTTCTTTTCCTTACATTTCTACAGTTTTTTGCCGTTCTATTGAAATAATCCTTATCTTTGCTTCTCAAAAGTGTTGAATTTGTAACCATTCAGCCTGTTCTTTCATTATGCGTGCTTGCTAACCTGAGCGTGCATTTTTTTTATACCCGTATAATCTAACATTCATTGATACATTCACAAAACATTATTTCTAATCATGCAAGAAATCAAATTCTACAGCGGAGAAAACATTCCGCTTGAACTTCACAAAGTACGTATCGTACAAAAGTTAAACCTGGTGCCTATTGAACGTCGTCTGGAGGCTCTTAACGAAGGAGGGTACAATACCTTCCGCCTTAGCACCATGGACGTATTCCTGGACATGCTTACCGACAGTGGTACCAATGCTATGAGCGACAACCAGCTGGCAGCTATGATGCAGGCTGATGATGCTTATGCCGGTTCACAAAGTTTCGTCCGTCTGCAAAAAGCGGTGGAGGATGTATTGGGTAAAAAGCTTCTGTTACCTGTACACCAGGGACGTGCTGCCGAGAATATTATTGCCACGGCCTATGTCAAAAAGGGCAGCCTGATACCCATGAATTACCACTTCACCACCGCCATGGCCCATATCACCCAGAACGGGGGTAAGATTGCCGAGCTGCTGTACGACGAAGCCTATAAAATCAATTCAGACCATCCTTTCAAAGGAAACATGAATATTGAGAAGCTGGAAGAAGTGATCAAACACCAGGGGGCTAATAATATCCCGTTTATCCGCATGGAAGCCTCTACTAACCTGATTGGAGGACAGCCTTTCTCGGTGCAGAACCTGCGTGACGTACGTGCCATGGCCGATAAATACGGTATACGCCTCGTGCTCGATGCCAGCTTGCTGGGTGAAAATGCGTATATGGTGTTGAAACGTGAGGAAGAATTCAAGGATTCCAACATGGGTGAGATACTGAAGATCATGACCGGCATGGCCGACCTGGTATATTTCTCGGCCCGCAAGCTTAGCTCTTCGCGTGGTGGCGGCATGTGTACCGACAACATGGTTATTTACAAAGAGCTGGAAGCACTGGTGCCTTTGTACGAAGGATTCCTGACCTACGGTGGTATCTCCATTCGTGAGATAGAAGCTATGGCAGTAGGCTTGTACGAAACATTGGACGAATCGATGATCTGCCAGAGTCCTTCGTTTATAAAATACCTGGTGGAAGCATTGGATGCCAAAGGTATTCCGGTGATAAAACCTGCCGGGGTGCTGGGTGCACACGTCGATGCTATGCAGTTTTGTGCCCATATTCCCCAGACTGAATATCCTGCTGGTGCACTGGCCTCTGCCTTGTTCCTGATCTCCGGGGTACGGGGTATGGAACGTGGCTCCATCTCCAACCAACGTGATGAATACGGCAATGAAACGTATGCCGATATGGAATTGCTCCGTCTGGCTGTTCCTCGCCGTGTATTCACCCTGTCACAAATCAAATACGTGGAAGACCGCCTGAACTGGCTGTACGATAACCGTCTGTTGATCGGAGGCTTGCGCTTTGTGTACGAACCACCGGTATTGCGTTTCTTTATGGGTGGACTGGAGCCTACCAGCGACTGGCCACAGAAACTGATGGCTAAGTTTAAGGAAGACTTCGGGGAAAGCCTGTAAGTTTATTTACTATTTAGTCATTTACCATTTACTATTTAAGAGGGACACCGGAAGCTTTGGAGCATTCGGTGTTTTTTTTTGCTTGCCTTATTACTAAGTTTGCTAATGTCTGGCTCTCTGGGAACTCGCGATTTCCATATCGCAAGATAGCATACCTTTTTTTTAATTAAAAAGAGTAAAATAGATAGAATCTGTGCTACCCCGAATTTACTACCATTGTCAGCAAGTGTTATTTTTCATAAGGTATAATTCTAAGATTAATCAATATCTGGTATAGTAATAAGAGTAACCATCAGACACATAATCTCTAATTATTAAAGTATCATTCTTTATCTGGTTGATAATTTCATTTTCGGGCCATAGGTAACCTGACCATGAATAACTTAGTAAATAGGTGAAATCATTGGATCCAACATCAGTTTTTACCCATGAAATGGATGTATCAACTATGACGCCTGCGGAATCATTTCCGATAGTAATATGTTCAGGGCTTAAAATCATGTAGGAATTATGTGCTTCGATATACTTATGCGTACTTAGTCCACCGTATGTATATTGAAGTTTCCACTTACCCTGAATATACTTTTGAATGGTTTCTAGGGGTTGATTATACAGCACAATATTTAATAGGCTATCTTTTGATAGGCTAATATCATCTTTTTTGCACCGGGTAAAACAACAAAACAAGAGCAATACGGTGGCAATAATCAGAATATGTTTTCTCATTTTGAAATGCGTTTATGAGATGTGTGCCAGATAGTTTATATTTAGTTCCTTTTTATGATTCTTTGGTCCCTTGTTAAAGCGTACCCCTGTCCTGTTTTTAGAAAAGTCCATGTCAATATATCCGAATTCTTAGCATTATTGTAATAATCAACTTTCCAGTTCTTACCTCCATCGTTAGTAACATTTATCGTAACGCCATCGGTATAATATCCCAAATTTTCATTCAGGAAACGCACTAATCCGCTCGAATAAATGTTATTATGAATCAACACCCAATGATTACCTCCATCAACAGTTTTATATAATTTATAATCCCATATAGTTGAAAGGTATCCTATCTGGTCGGTAACGAATTGCATGTAAGCCATATCTGGTATTGATATTTCATTGGATTTCCAGGGTTCAGGATGTAGAAGAGTCCAGGTCTGGCCGGCATCGGTGGTTTTTACAATCAAACCGACACTGGCTCCATTGTCAGAATCAACCGCCCCAATATTGGCATAACCAACAGTAGGTGATGGGAAAGAGAAATGATGGAATGCCCCCATAAAATCTGTTTGAAAGACCGTTTGCCAGGTTTGCCCGGCATTATTTGTTCTAAAAATATAATTACCTTTTGCCACAACCCATGTCGTGCTATCAATGATGTGCAAATCATTATTTATTGAACCGACAAATTGTGGTGAGACATCAGTCCATGTTTTTCCATTGTCACTGGATTTATAAACATGGTCCGCAATACCTAAGATATTGCCATTCCCCATGGGGAAAATATCGACAAGTAATTCATCATAGGCAGAAAATTGATAGTGATTTACTATCCAATGAGTGCCCCCATCAGTAGTTGTCAGAATGAAACGCCAATTTGCGGAATTATTGGTCGTAGATGATTCAGCCAGTACATATCCGTTGTTTTTGTCCAAAAATTTAACCGAGTATAAATAAAGGTCTTTATTCTGATAAATTGTGTACCAATTGTTTACTGGTATTGGATCATCATGTTTACAACTGGCCATTAAAATGGTAAGAAATAATAAGGCTAGACTAATTTTCACAATATTAAGGCTATTTTGACTCATTATTTTAAATTTAAAAGTCAATCAAATAATTTAATATCTTTCTTTAACTCTATGGTTGAGACTTTCATTTCGGCTCTTTGTAGTTTGTCATTTTTTGTAGTTTGAGTAAAAATATATGGAACGATCTGGATTAAGCTAAATCTTCTTTTCTTGATATAAGTCGTGATAATGATATAATGTCGTATTTCTTAAAAAAACTTTTAAATCTGTCGCCGCTATGCGGCTTAAGATTCTGTTCTATACCTGTTATTCTACCAAACTGACGCCGCTTCCGTCAAGCCGGAATGTACCATATGCGGCTAAAATTTATTTAGATAGGTGCGTAGCACCGACAGTTTGGTAGGATAAGTGCAAAAATCACCAATCTTAAGCCGCATAGCGGCGACAGAATATTTAATCTTTAAATACGATATTATATTGTTCCTATTAATTATATAGTTCTGTTGATGAGAAACAGGAATGCCGGTACTAATAGTAAAAATAAATATTGTAAATACCCTTTTCACGACACGGATTATTTTTATTTGTATTGTTCTAATTCTCCTGAATATTTAGGCCATAAGCACTGGGCAGTAGCAGGTCCAACCCATTTCTCATATTTAACGATATTAAAGTAGACAATGTCGCCTATCTTTATGGTGCCTTTAAATATATTCGTATCGAAAGCAATTGTAGAATTAATTGATAATCCATTTGGAACAGATTTCTCTATGACTAGTATGTTATAGCAACCTGTCCCTGAATTTAAACTTGTCACTTTACCTTGATAACATAAGTTGTCATTATCGCATCCTGCTCCACATAGCATTAGTAGGAACAGGATAGTTGATGAAATTATTTTCTTTCTTTTCATGATCTTTTTTCTGTGATGATTGAATTCTACAGTTATTTTTTTAATAAAGAACCCAAACGATAATGTAAAGATGCATAAAGTATTAAAAACGTTGCATCTAATTAGCAGAAATATGTGGTTGTCCCATTCTTTTTATGATATGCCTGTTTTTACCTTTTTCTATACCCACGGAAATAGGGTACCTGAATCCCTGCCGATCGATTAAAACTACTGCTTGTTGGAGCAAACGGAACTCTCCCTGCCTTTTTCCGCAGAATTGCTCCACCTTCATGTCACTATCTGTTCGCTGGTATTCCATACATGTTCCATATATATTCCATATATAACCCGTATATGTTCCATATTTATATAGATACGGGTTATATAAGGAATATATACGGATTACTAAGGGCTAATGTACGGTTAAACCTAAATGCAGTGACGAATAAGAGGTGGAGCGATGATGGAGTCAAGCGGGGAAAAAGGAATATATTTGTTTGTGTAGCAATTTTTAGATAACAAGGATAATATATTGTTTCTATTGCTTATACCCACTTGAGCAGGGTATTATCTGTAATTAACCTTAAAAATGATTTTATAACTGTAATGATTACAATTGCTATGGTAAAATGTCGTTAGTTTGTATATATAGTCTCAAGCTTAGCAACTAATTAAAAGGAACAATATAACGTCTTGTTTTAGTTCTTCATTTACGATGACATCTCCCCCCGCCTTCTCCTAAGGAGAGGGTGATAGAGCCGCGGATGTATGAAGTTTTATTTAGAATAATAGGACATCATAGACTTCCTGCTGCTTAATTCATATACATTCAACGATTTATACTGTAACACCAAAATATATTTAGATATGAAACCAAAGACGATTAAATATTTAGCAATTGTACTTACTATGGTCCTTACTTATAGTTGTACAACTCCCGGCACAAACTCTCTTCCGGCACTGACAACCACCGCCGTTTCGGCAATTACAGCCGGAACAGTTACCACAGGGGGAACTATCACTTCTAATGGTGGGTTGACCATCACTTCACAAGGAGTTTGCTGGAGTACTACAGCAACACCTACCATTACGAACAGCAAAGTTACAGACACTTCGGGGTCGACAGTCTTTACCAGTTCCATTACCGGTTTATCGGCCGGCACACTATACCATATAAGAGCTTTTGCGACAAACAGCGAAGGTACCTCGTACGGGAACGAGCTTACATTTACGACTACACTGGCCGCAAATCCGGTATTACCAACACTGACAACTACAGCTGCCAGCACAGTTGGCACTACAACAGCTACGTCTGGTGGAAATATCACTTCGGATGGTGGCTCAACCGTAACCGCCCGTGGCATTTGCTGGAGTACAACAACAGGACCTACGCTTGCCCTGACTACCAAAACATCGGATGGTACCGGTACCGGATCTTTTACCAGCAGTATAACCGGACTCACTGTCCTTACCACTTATTATGCAAGAGCCTACGCAACGAACTCTGTGGGAACTGTATATGGCAATGAAGTTAGCTTTACCACAACAGCCGTTTCGGCCAATACCCCCGGAACGCTTGCCGTAACTATTGCAACCTCCACCTATAACGGACCGTATGCTCCAAAGCATGTATTAGCTATCTGGGTGGCAAACAGTGCCGGTACATTTGTAAAATCTCTGATGGTCTATGCAGCAGCCCGTAAACCGGATCTTACTAATTGGTTATCTGCCACGTCTGTGGGAAATACGACAGATGCCATTACGGGAGCAACCTTAAGCAGTCATGGAACCCGATCCTGTACCTGGAATGGCACAAATGTTAGTGGTACTGTGGTGGCAAACGGCGCGTACCAGCTTTGTGTGGAATATACAGAAAGCAATGGAACCGGTAAACTGGCAACGTTTACATTTACAAAAGGAACTACAGCTACCACAGTGGCGGCATCGACCTTGTCGGGAGTATCACTTTCTGTATTAAACTGGACTCCGAATTGATGTCAATTCCAATTCGAAATAAATAGTTTATATTGAATCGAATCAATAATTCCTATTCACGAATCAATACTCATACGAATCAGTAGTTGAAAAATAGTCTGTAGGATTTACACATCCAGAGAATAAACAGATAGGTTTGTTTATTGTCCGTAGGGCATTCACATTTTCCCGGGTTTATCCCCTACGGGGAATTGGTTGTATACGTTTTCATTTTCTATTGTTCTATATTCCCTACGGGAAATAACTCATTAGAAACAGCGTGTGCATATCTGCAACTCCTGATTCGCATTAATCACTATTTCTGCTACCAGATCAATCCGGGCTTATCGCAACAATTTTTCACGGATAATGCCCGACTGTTGCAATCCGGTTGATAGATCACCCGAAGTTTAAACAGACCAGTCTACACGGAAGATATTATCGCGGTCTTCCGTGGTGAAGTTCCATTTACAAACTGTTGTGAAGGATACGTCCTTCATGAAGTCAAGAAAGGGGAATGCTTGTGGCTGGATTATCAAACAACCTAAAATAGATATTCTGAATTGAACAGAAGGGAAAATTCAGTTTGTAATCCATATGAAAAGACCCGCGTTCGCGGGGAAGAATACCTAAGATATTTATTATTTATAAATGCCCCGGATGATATGATTCATTCGGGGCTTTGTTTTGGATGGAAACTTAGATATAGAATTGAGAAAGATAATAAGAATATTGAAAAAAGACTTAACCGAATGTGTGTCAGGTGTGTGTTTATACCCGTTTTATTTTTAAAGCAGAATATTTACATTGTTAATAATGAGTGGATTATATGCCATGAGACATACGCTAAACATACAGGATAGCATTTCGTCAATTAATACACTTAATACGGCAAATATTCCACCATCAAAATAAAACATACTTGTATTTTTGCATCGAATAAATATTTTTTATTGTTAACCATAATATAATATTCGTATGAGAAAAAAGATTTACATGTCTATTTTTGCCGTGTTGTTGTTCTTTGGGTATGCACACGGGCAAACAACGTATGATTTCAGGGATGGAACCATTTACGCAAGCAAACAGAGTACTGATGGATCGCTAAAAATAAGTGGTACCATAGGTCTTAATGGTACAACTTACGGAATTGACATGAAAGTAGGTTCTAAGATTAAGATTGCTGTTTCAGGAAGCAGTACCCTTAAATTCCTGGGATCGAAGTATTCCAGCTTAAGCCTCCAGGGCGCATCGAAAGCAGGGGTGGACTTAGGTACCCAGATCACACAAGTTACTACCGATGTGGTTGATAGCTACGATTTTGTTTACAGTGGAGTGGCCGATACGCTGGTGTTCACTTCCGTGCTCACCGCAGGGGCGGGATCGGATATTTACCTTCCGGTTATTGTGGTTACCCCTGCCCAGTTGGGAAAAAATGCCACTACACCAGTAAAAGATATCATTTATAACTTTGACCTGCGGGATGGAAGCATTATTCCCACCACGACATCCGGAAATACAGCCATAACCTCCGGACTCTTCGCCCTGACAGTAGGGAGTTCCAATACATACGGGTACAATGGAACCACGCATGGTTCGATATTAAAACCGGGGAACCAGATTACCTTACAGGTGGCCGGAAACTCCTATATTAAAGTAGGAGGTTGCCAGTATTCTGCCGGCATTATCAGTGTTTCAAGTACAACAGGCAGTTTTGATGTCACCTCAAAATCAGCGTCATCACCTTGTTATCCTGCCTCGACAGTTGATTTTCTGTATGTGGGAACAGCAGGTACGGTTACGTTGAGTTTCTCGGGAACAACGTATGTGCCTTATATATCGATAGTTCCTACGCCTTATACAGTTACATTAGGTAGCTATGTACAAAAGAAGGGAACTATCACTCTCAACGGGAAAACTATTTCGCTTACTTCGGGAGCTACTTCAGCCGATGATGCAACAGTTACTGTGAGCGAAGGCGTTGTATTAGGTGCCACACCGTCTGCAGGGTATGTTGCTATCAATCTTGGCGGTGCAGCTTTATCCACGTTTACCCCTACATTTACTGACAGCATAAAAGGGGTTACCATATCGAATGACACCCTTAAAATAGCTTACAGTCAATCATCATCGCCAAAATCATACAGCATTAAAGTATACGACAACAGCTATTTACACGGCAAGACTACGTACGACTTTACCGATGGTACCATCATTACCAATAAGCAGAGCACGGATGGCTCCCTTAAATTAGGTGGTGCTTACGGCTATAATAGTGGTGGGTATGGACTTGATATGAAGAAAGGAAATGTGATTAAAATAGCGGTTCACGGAAGCAGTACACTCAAGTTTTTGGGATCAGCATATTCCAGCTTAAGCCTCCAGGGTGCATCAAAAGCAGGGGTGGACCTGGGTACCCAGTTGACAAAAGTGACGAATGATAAAGCCGATACGTACGATTTTGTTTATTCGGGAGTTGCAGATACTTTAGTATTTACAGCGACAGCTACCGGATCGGATATTTATCTTCCAAAGATTGATGTTTATCCGTTGCAACCCGGAGCTGCCTATACAGCAGCCGTAAAGGACATTGTTTATTATTACGATTTCCGGGACGGGACTATTGTCCCGACCAATACAACCGGAAAAACAAATATAAGCAAAGGCCTTGTTGGTGTTGTAGCCGGGTCGAGCAACAGCTATTCCTATAACGGTACTCAACACGGCTCGGTATTTAAAGCAGGAAACCAGATTACCCTGCAGGTGGCCGGTAATACGTACCTTAAAATAGGAGGTTGCAAGTATTCAAGTGGAACAATCACTGTTTCGAGTACGACAGGCAGTTTTGATGTTATATCGAAAACGAATCAAACAACAAACTGTTACGATCAGGATGGCTCAGCAGTGAAATTCCTTTATGTCGGAACAGCAGGGACTGTTACCCTCGATTTTACAGGGACAAACTATATCCCTTACATCGAAGCAGACCCTTATCCTTATGCCGTAGATTTGACTCCATGGGTACAGAAATCAGGGGAAATAGTTGTAAACGGTGTAACCGTTGACCTGACTGCAGGAGCTAATTCCTCGGCGAATCCAACAGTAACGGTAGCTGCCGGAACAGTAATCAGTGCAACGCCTGATCTGGCTTCCATACGTATCAATCTGTCAGGAAAATCGCTGGCCAGTGTAACCAAAACTTATTCGGGTAGTATTTCCGGAGCAACTGTAAGTGGCGATACATTGCTGGTGGCTTATGCTAATGCTGCAACCAAGCCATACAGTTATAAGATTCTGGTTAAAGACAACAGCACTTCTGTTTCGGCTGTAGCAGGACAAACCTACAGTTATAATTTTATGGATGGGAGTGTGCTTCCTCAGACTTCATACAGCACATTGCGATACAGAACATTTGTTTCGACCGATGGTATCCTGACACTGAAAAGTAATAATGATACCATAGCAAAACAGTTTGGTTATCACGATTCAGCCCATGGTGCAGTTATGTTCCCGGGTAACTCGATGAATTTTATAGTTGCCGGAAATGCAACCATTACCTTTGGCACCTGCCAGTACGGAAGCTCCAAAGATGCTGTGTTTGAACTGAAAGATGCCGGTGGTAACGTGTTTGGTACTGTTCAGGCCAAAGATACCATTGCCGTGTGCGGAACGCACAGCATTACCTACACAGGTGCAGCCGGACTGATTACCGCTACTCTGAAGAGCACTAATTTCCCAAAAGGAGAAATCTATATTCACAGTGTGGCCATCGAAAATGCAGCTCAGATTGTAAAGACCGTTAAAACAGATGTCTGGGACTTTGGTGCTGCTCAGTTGGATACAGCCAGATACAACAACAAGTTGAACGTGGCTACTATCAACGGATGGTATGCTTCTACAATCACTGTAGGCTCAACAGCAAATACACTTCCTTCGTTTACAGCCGGTGTACTTAGTTGGGTAGGCGTAGGTACCAGCGACCGATTAAGAACTTCCAACACGAGTTTGACCCGTTATGATGCAAACAGTTGCCCTTCATACGTGACTACCGGTGCAGTAACTGATACCTTGACCGGAGCCATTTATGTGAATTCCGCTGCAGCCACTAGTAGGTATATCGGACTGACCCTGAGTGCCGATGATGAAGTGACCTTGTATACCAAAGCAGGAAGCAGTGCCGGAAAACTGACCTTCCAGTATATGGCTGATGCAACACAGAAAGATGTTGTTAATACGACTACTACGGTGGCTATTGTCAAATATGTAGCAAAAAAAGCAGGTACCTATCATATTTATGATACGGTGGACAAACCATTCTATTTTAGGGTTTTGAGAAAAGATGCAACGTATGTAACCCTCAGCGGGAACCTTAATCTGACTGATGCTCCGGGTATTCCTTCGGGATACAGTCTTATTTTGACAAACACTGCCGGTAAAACATGGAGTAATACGATTCCTGCGGGTGGAACCAGTTACAGTATAAAAGTTCCTGCCGGTTATACTTATTCGCTGAGTCTGGGTAATGCCAATGGGTATATTATCACGAACGGAGCTTCGATAACCCTTACTGCCGATGCAACACACGAAATTGCTGTCAAGAAAGTGATCGTTAATTCATTGACCGGATCTATAACAGGTCTTACAAGTACACAGTTGGCCAAGGTAGCTCTTACCTTTACCCCGACCGTTGCTAAGATTTTTGCTCCTGTACCGGTGGTCGATGCTTCAGCAGGTACTTATTCGGTTTCCATTGAGCCGAATTGTAGATATAAGATTGCTGCAACAGGTCTCAATGATTACTATATTGCAGTAGATACGATCACCATTAAGCGTGATTCCGTAAGAAACATTGATTTTGCAGCTAAGCCTGTTTATCCGATAACCATTTCCGCAGATGGCCTGACCGTTGCACAAAAAGCTTTGTTGACAACCACATTTACCAATTTGAATGAATCGGGTTATTCGTATACATTCACAGGTTTAAGTGGAATCGTGTTAAGGGATGGTGTTTATAAAATTTCCTGCACAGGGTTAGATGCCTATCCATTGCAACTGGGATCTACCTCTAATTTGACTGTGAGCGGTGCCGCGACTTCGAAAGCATTGGCCTTTACGGCTGTCACCGACTGGTCGTTTGATGATGCCACCATTACCAGTGGAACGACAACTTCCTATAAAGGTATGCTCTTCACAGGGACTGTTTCCAACAACATTAGCAGCGGGCATTTAATACTTACCGGAACGGGAACAGCCCAGGTGCCAGTAAACCCGGGACAGAAAATAGTAATTACCTATTATTATTCCGCTAAATTTGTAGTGGTGGCGGGGGATACGGTTAAGACTTCCAGTGGCAG
>Ga0302208_10001029_pt1 | contig 12428 bp, 16 predicted proteins | sample II_Fen_E2_3_FD_194577 | JGI IMG/M metagenome (GOLD analysis project Ga0302208, IMG submission 194577) | Peat permafrost microbial communities from Stordalen Mire near Abisko, Sweden - II_Fen_E2_3 | ecosystem: Environmental > Terrestrial > Soil > Wetlands > Permafrost | place: Sweden: Abisko...
AATGCCCATAGCCTCGGTCGTTAGCAGCAGCCGTAAAAAAAAGACGAAACAATAAATGAAAGTGAAATCTAGAACAATTCTTAAAGCAGTAATTATTGGACTTTTTGCATTAATTATTTGCACGACATATATAATGAAGAGTGTTGGATACGCGATGGTAGACAATATGGTTCATTATTCGACTGGAATTGAAGAATCAAAGAAAAACGGAATGTTTTTAGGATTTTACAGACCACTAAAAGATAGTTTAGTATTAGACACCATAAAATTAAAAACAGAAGATATATGGTACGAAAGAAACTGGACACCTGACCATAACAATTTATTGTTTAAGGAGAAAATTAGACTTAGACCTGGCATTCATTTGATTGCACCATATATTGCTCTATTATCAAGTAATTTGAAAGTTGACAGTTGGTTAAAAATAGACAGTAATTCTTTTGATTTTAATGGCGACGTTTCTAAATTAGGATATACAAAGACACTATCATATAGACCTGATACTTTAGTTCTCTTTTTTGGAACTGATTATAGCTACGGATACGGATACGGAAATAAAGACTCGATAATTTATGTGAGAAAATAAGACAAGACTTATGAATGAATCAATTAGACTTAAATTAATTATTGGACTTATCTTGACAGTTTTTTGTGCTTGTAATAGTAAATCAACTCAACAAGACTCTAATACACTAAAAAAAATAAAAGAACCAAACTTCTGTCACGAGCCTATAATTGACACAACACTATTACTGTCAGATGAGAAACTACCGACATTAATAGCTGAACTTGAAAAAACAAATTTGAAAGAAAAGAAAAAAGCAAACGAAATTCCAAACTTCATACGGAAAACTTTAAATCGTATGACAGCTGACAATTTTTCAATTGCTGACTGTGGTGGAAAATGGCAAGTAACTGACGTAGTTGTTGAGGAATTACCAGCGAGACAACTCATTTATCTTGGCTTGGGAGACAATATGACGTTAATAGCGTACTATTCTGGAGGAATCGGAGAATCAGAACATATTCTTATCTTGAAACACAAGAATCAACAAGTAACAGGATTATGGCATGCTAATATATTGCATGACTTGAAAACGAAAAAAGAGATCTTGAAATTTCTCAAACAAAATATAGGGAACGAATCTAAATTTAACTCGAATAGCACTTATTACTAACGACACAAAACGAAACAGTATGCTGCTAACACACGCCTATGGGTCATTGGCTGGCTGACGTGCATTCAGCGGTCTTTGCTCCCGCAAACCGCCAAATGCCCATAGCCTCGGTCGTTAGCGGGCATGCTAAAAAAAGAAAACAGAGTTACTATGATACACAACCTAGTATTGTTTAAAAGATACATTTTCGCACTGACAGTTATAGCCTTATGCGCAAACAACACATATAGTCAGACTAAATTTCAGCTGACAAAACTAGACACAAACAAACTACCAAAAGGTATAAGGTTCGAAGGAAAAGTCAAAAATGCAGTTAGGTGGAAAGACAAATTAGGCGACAACATTGTAATTACTACTGAGACTGGAGAGTACCTAAACAAAAAAATCAAACATGAAACTGATGGTTTAGACGCTGAACTTTTTGCTTATCATTATATTGTTTCGCGAGACAGCATAAAACAAACATGGAGAGTTTACGACTATATTATTGACTGTCCTGTAGACATTGAAGCCTCATTTGTCAAAAATACTTTTCAAATAACTGACCTTAATAGTGACGGAATTGCTGAAATATGGTTAATGTATAAAACAGTTTGCCATGGGGATGTAAGTCCATGTGACATGAAAATAATCATGTTTCAAGGACAACAGAAGTTTGCAATTAGAGGTCAAGAAAAAGTTATTATTGGAATAGATGAAAAAGGAAAGAAAAGTTACATGGGAGGCGAATATAAAGTTGACCAGACATTTAAAACTGGACCGAAAGAATTCCTTGAATTTGCGAAGAAGTTATGGACTAAAAATATAATTGAAACACTATAAAGTAAAAAGCACGACCCGCTAACACACGCCTATGTCCATTGGCTGGCTGACGTGCATTTAGCAGGTTTTGCTCCCGCATTAGCTTCGCTGATTTTCAATTCACTTTGTCGTTCCACGACAGCGAATACTCCCGCAAACCGCAGGTGCGCATAGTCTCGGCCTTTAGGAGAAGTAGCAGAAAAAAAAGAGAGACAGAAATATCGACACTTATCAACATAGAAATTAGAATAACTTAAAGATAAAAAAATGCAACATTTAAAAACGACTTTAATCTTTTTACTTTTCGTATCAGTTGTTTATTCTCAATCCGAACCAATAAAAGCTAAAAATGACACCGTATACTTTCAATCAAAAAATGGTTTCATTGTAGTCAGCAAAAAAGAAAAGGCAGAAGGCTTTAATCTAAAAAGTGAATTCAACGACAAACTCCATTTATATAAAATCTGGTATTTAAAGTCAGAAACGCCTATGGCTGAGTATGAAGTATATGATAAAAAATACATAAATGCTGGTAAAAGTGTTAGTGCTATTATTCCTGTTAAAGATGGCAGATACGAAGAATGGTATATTAGCGGAGAAAGAAAAGTTTTAAGTAACTATTCTAATGATAAGCTGAACGGTGATTTTCAGGCTTTTCACATTAACGGAAATATTAAAAGATCTGAAAAATGGAAAAATGGTGAATGGATATCTGGAGATTGCTTTGATGAAAATGGTAATAAAACTGATTATTGTTCATATCAAGAACTTGCTTCATTTATTGGAGGTCTTCCTGAGTTGTACAAATATATAGGCGAAACATTAAAATATCCAACAACTGCTCAAATGGCAGGTATTCAAGGAAGGGTTTATATTCACTTTTTTATCAATTCAGACGGATCAATATCAGATGTAAAAGTTGTGAAGAGTATAAATGACGATTTAGATGCTGAGGCAGTTAGAATAGTAAAAGAAATGCCTAACTGGAAACCAGGAAGATTTGAAGGTCAATTAGTAAGAAATGAATTCACGTTACCTATTAATTTTAAACTAGAATAAGTACAGAAAGAATAATACAAATTCTTCGTTTTGACAGTTTGATAAATCGTATTCTTAGTTTTTGCACTTAGATAACTCGAAAAGAAAGAAACGGAAACACAGGCTGACGTTGAGAAAATCAGACTTTCAGCGTGAAATAAGCCAACGAAAAACAAACTAAATGACAATGCTATTTGCCCCTAACACACGCCTCGTTCATTGGCTGACTGACGCGCATTCCGGCAGTTTTGCTCCTGCCTGCCGCAGGCAAGCCCGCATTAGCTTCGCTGATTTTCAATTCACCTTGTTGTTACACTACAGCGAATTGAAAATCAGCGAAGCTAATGCTCCCTCCAACATCCAACTTCGAATATTCTAGGTAGTCAGTTGTCATTGTAAATATACGACCTGAGTTCACAAACCTATGGCAACAAAATACATATTTGATTTGTTGTATGGAGAAAAAAGTAGAAATATGGCAAAAAATATTGTTAAACTACACAGAGTTTTTGCAGCTCCTGTAGAAAGAGTTTTTAAAGCATTCACAGATCCCGATGCAATGGCTTCATGGTTGCCACCCTATGGATTTGTATGTAAAGTACATAGTATGGACTTAAAAATTGGTGGAAAATATAAAATGACGTTTACTAATTTTACCACTGGGAATGGACACTCGTTTGGTGGAGAATATTTAGAAATTTCCCCAAATGAGCGGTTAAAATACACCGATCAATTTGACGATCCAAATTTGCCGGGTGAAATGATCACAACAATTGAGCTAAAAAGGGTTATATGTGGTACAGAACTATTCGCAACACAAGAAGGAATTCCTGATGCAATACCAACTGAAATGTGTTATTTAGGCTGGCAAGAATCGTTGGATAAATTAAAACGCTTGGTTGAACCTAATATCCCAGATGCATAAAAAATAAATTATGGTACACTTCAATCCAGGCTATACATACTCTGGAGATTACGCATAACTGAGGTGAAGTTGAATACTCCACTGAGGCAGCATATGAAAATGATTTTGGGAAATTAATCTATTGAAAATAAATAATTAATAATGATGAAAAAGATAAAATTCAAAATAAGTATTAATGCCCCGGTAAATAGAGTATATGACGTGATGCTAGGCATTAGCAATAAATCAACTTATGAGAAATGGACTTATTTGTTTAACCCTACATCTACTTATGAAGGAATTTGGGTCAAGGGAAACAAAATTCTGTTTATTGGCGTAGATGAGAATGGAGAAAAGGGAGGTATGGTTTCCAAAATAGCTGAAAACATTCCCAACCGATTTATTTCGATTCAACATTATGGTCTTTTAAAAGCCGACAAAGAAATTACAGAAGGACCAGAGGTGGAAAAATGGGCAAACGGATTTGAGAACTATACCTTCGAAGAAAACAATGTGACTACAACCGTTACAGTTGACTTAGACATTACAGAAGATTTTTTAGTTTATATGAATGAAACCTACCCAAAAGCGCTTGAAAAGTTGAAAGAAATATGTGAAAAGGAATAATTTCAAGTATATTTTAAAAATTCAATAGAATAAACGCAGTCTATAACATCTACTACTCGGCAAGTGTGGCAGCGGTGGTTTTTGGTGTACGTCTTTCTGCTCGCTCCCGATAGCCATTGGGATTGACCAGAATTAAAAATAAGCGAAGCGAAATCGGCCGGAATAAGGCTCTGGGGGTAGCTACCTACGTCAACGATCGTTGTAATATGACACATAAAATTAGACAATAAATGGAAATACAAGAGCAAATACAAAATTACCTTGCTTCGCAACCTGAGCCTAAACGTTCAGACATTGAAGTTTTGCACAAACGTTTGCTTCAAGCATTGCCAAAAAGCAAAGTATGGTTTTTAGACGGCAAAGACGATAAAGGTAAAGTTGTTACTAATCCTCAAATCGGTTATGGACTTCAAACCATAAAATATGCTGGCGGAAAAACCAAAGAGTTTTATCAAATAGGTATCAGTGCAAACACAACAGGAATTTCAATTTACATTATGGGAATTGGAGATAAAAATTATTTACCTGAAACATATGGAAAAACAATTGGTAAGGCAAATGTAACAGGCTATTGCATTAAGTTTAGATCATTAATAGATATAAACATGGACATACTTTACTCAGCAATAAAGGACGGGCTTGAGCAGACATCTTAACAAGCAAAAATGTATTATTTTTTTACCATTATTTTAATCTCCCCAATTTTATGTGGACAAAGTCATACTCAATCACAACAACAGAAGTTACCAAAGAACAAATTTGGAAGTTGTTTATAAATATCAATAATTGGCATATTTGGAACAATGAAATTGAATTTGCAAAATTAGAAGGCAAATTTGAAGCAGGGAATCAATACCAAATAAAACCCAAAAACGGTAGAATGGTTACCGTTAATTTACTGGAAGTAACAGAAAACAACCATTGTTTGGAAACTGGGAATTTTCCTTTGGCAAAAATGTACTATGACCACCTGATAGAAGAAACACCAAACGGACTAAAAATAACTAATACAATTACTATGAAAGGTTTGTTGAGTTTTATTTGGGTGCAATTGGTGGTAAAAAAAATTGCAGCAGAAATGCCAGTTCACGTTCAACAGCAAATCAAAGTGGCTTCAAAAATTTAACCTATTAACATTCAAATAAAATACTGAATGACAAGAAATAAAACGAATCGTTTCGAAAACTGCTATTACTAATTATATCTGTCGATAGCGCTCATTGTTTATTGGCACATAGTAAGTATTGACAAATAAAAAACATACAAGACAATGCAAAATCATAATTTCAATATTACTTTTTTGGTAGACCAAACACCAAATGAAGTATTTAAAGCAGTGACCAATGTTCGTGGTTGGTGGTCAGAAGAATTAGAAGGCAATTCTGAGAAACTAAATGACGAATTTAGTTATCGCCACGGTAACTTTCATTTTTCTAAACATAAATTGACTGAAGTAATTCCAAACGAGAAAGTTGTTTGGCTTACATTAGACAGTAAATTGACCTTTGTTGAAAAGCAAGACGAATGGAACGGAACAAAAATGATTTTTGAAATTTCACAACAAGGAGATAAAACCCAATTAGATATTACTCATCTTGGTTTAGTTCCAGACTTTCAATGTTATGACGGTTGTTCAAAAGGTTGGACACATTACTTAAAAAACAGTTTACTACCTTTAATTACAACTGGACAAGGTAAACCTGACACCAAAAAATAGCTTAAACAACGAATACTATCGGATATTTTGAAATTCAATCTTCAAACCTCGGTTATGCGTACTCTCTTTATAAACAAGGATTTGCCTTGTATGATGTGATATGATATTAAAAGCCTGAGCTTTTATTTTATCACAAACTAGTTTGGAGGCTACCCCGAACAGAGTTTTTTTTAATGACAGGTGTTTTAATTTCTCATTTGGCAATTGGAGATGGCGGAAATGCAATTTTTGGATCATTCTTTCAAATTGTTTTTATATTTCTATCCTGTTATTTTTGACCAACATATAGAAAAATCGTTTTATCAATTAAACTGGAACGAGCACCAACACAAACATCATGAGGTTAATGTTTAATCAGACAAAGATCTCAAAACATAAATACAGATTTCAATTGTTGGAAAATAATAAAAAAGGAATAAAATGAACTACATTGTTGATTTTAAAAATGTTTCTACAGTCGGCTTAGAGTCGTCACCTGTAGCAGAAAAACTTGCTGGTTTACGTGCTAATGAAGCACGTTACTTTATGAAAAAATACAAACATGAATTTATCGTTATTCCAGTAGACGAAAGCAGTGAAACCCTTGATTATGTAAACCGCATTTTAAAAGTAGAACGTGATATTGAATTTTCAGCCAGGCCTTTGGAAACGTCGTATTTTCAAGTGGAAAATATCCGATGGGCACATGTCTTTTATGATGACGGACTTGCGGTCAATGTTCTGTATACGGTTGATGATCCTAAAAAGCGTGCCGTTGGGTTTAAGCTTTCAGAGGGGATGGAGGTGCCAAAGGAGTTGAGCTCGAAATTTAAGTTTGCCAGGCAGAAGTCTATACTAGCAGGAATAATTCGGGGTTCGTTTTTTGTAATAAAAGGAGAATATTAAAGCAAAAGAAGTAAACCAGATTTCAATGCAGACATATTATTTTTTTCATGTACTCAAACCTTTCCTGACGGATATGTTTATAAAATGAGCAAATGTTGGTGTTTGTCGTTGGAATCTTCCGACCACTCCTGATTATAATTAGCTACGCTGACCGTTGGTTTCCAGTGGTAGTACGGTGCTTTTAATCGTATCCTGTGCATATCCTTGTGGACGGATAAAAGACAAAATGCTCATAGTCCATGGTCTCAGGGGTTATTGTGAAGACAAACCGAAATGTATTAAAATGGTAAAAATCACAAGGATCATGAAAAACAATAATGCATTTTTATTTTTATTACGGGCATTCTATTTACATCTTTTGTCCTCGGAAGAAATTCAAACCTTGAAGTTAAGATAGATGCTCATCCCTTTTCAATACATCAATATTGTATTGATATATTGAAAAACGGCAGTACTGTAAAGATCGTTTACTTGAGAGTGGATAGCGTATCAAGTGTTCATGATAAAGATTCAGTAGAATTACTACCAATTTTGGAAAAATCCTTAAACCACGATATATCAAAAGAAGAATTCGAGAAAAATCATAAAAAAATGGAATCATGGATACAAAAACATTCTTTTTATACTAAAGACAGTATTGAACTTAAACTAAATAATCATAAAGACTACTCTTTTTTGCTCGATTCCGTTTCCAGTTTAAAACATGAAAACATTGATAAAGTGAATAATAATAAAATTATTCTTGGCGGAACATCTTTTTATATTTATATAAGCAAGGATAATAAGTTAGAAGAAAAAATATTGGTCCACCCTCCATCGAAAGATAATTATCCGTTAATATCAAGATTAATTAATAAAAGTTTAGATTTATATAAATTGAACCATTCTAATTCATTTTTGGATAATAAATAAAGCTCATTCGACGTAAAAGACTGAGTCGTATTTCATATATTTGTGAGCTGTAACATAAAATTATGTCCGAAATGAAAAATATCATACTACTTACGTTTATTCTCTTGTTTTCGGGGCTTCAGAAATCAAGGCCGCAGAGCAATATACCACATTTGCAGAAAGTGGATACACGACAATGCCTGATGGTTCAGGGAAAACCTTTTATTATTTTAGGAGGCGAGCTTGGGAACTCATCTTTTACGAGTGTAGAGTACATGGCTCCCGTATGGGAGAAGCTTAAGAAAATGCATCTGAATACTGTGCTTGCTCCGGTTTATTGGGAGCTGATAGAACCCCGCGAAGGTCAGTTTGATTTTGTATTGCTGGACGAACTAATAACAGAAGCAAGGAAAAACGATCTGAAAATAGTGTTGCTTTGGTTTGGCTCCTGGAAAAACAGTATGTCCAGTCATGTACCTTCGTGGATAAAACAAAACCCCGATAAATATCCCAGAGTCCTAGATGAAAAGGGTGAAAGCCAGGAGATATTATCTCCTTTCAGCAATAATAATCTGCAAGCAGATGTAAAGGCTTTTACGGCTTTGATAACTCATTTGAAAAAAGTTGACAGTCAGTACCAAACTGTTATCATGATTCAGCCTGAAAATGAAATAGGGATGCTTCCCTCAGCCAGAGATTATCACCCGGCTGCAAATGAATTATTCCAAAAAGAGGTACCGGCTGCACTGATTGATTACCTGAAAGCCAATAAAGAAAATTTAGTGCCGGAATTTGCTGCAGTGTGGCGTCGAAACGGATATAAGACCAACGGAAGCTGGTGCAAGATATTCGGCGAAGGATATCAAACCGATGAATTGTTTATGGCATGGAATTTTGCCCGGTTTACACAGAAGTTGGCAGAAGCCTCAAAAGCAATTTATCCTTTGCCATTGTATGTAAACGCAGCGTTGATAAGAACAGGAAAAATACCGGGTGAGTATCCGAGTGCAGGACCACTTCCTCATTTGATGGATATATGGAAAGCCGGAGCACCCTTAGTTGATATTTTGTCGCCCGACTTTTATAATCCCGATTTTGAACATTGGTGCGACTTGTATGTACGCCAACACAATATACTTTTTGTACCCGAACATCGCTTTGATGCTACGGTTGGATCAAAAGCTATATTCGCGATAGGACATTATGGAGCTATCGGGTTTTCACCATTCTCTGTTGAATCTAGCTCAAATCCGGAAAGTGAAGAATTAGAAAAAGCTTATAGCCTGATAAATCAACTATCGCCCCTGATAGTAAAGTCTGCCAGCAATAAAATGGATGGGGTGTTGCTGGATAAAGATAAAGTTCAATCGACTGTAGTTTTGGGTGATTATGAGTTTTCGTTTAAAAATAGCTATAGTCTGGGCTGGGAGGCAGGAGCTTCTAAAGCCGAATGGGATTCAGGGGCTGCACTCATCATTCAGACCGATACGAATACATTTTTTGTTGCAGGTCAGGGCGTTGTAGTAACGTTCAAAAACTGGAAGAAAAGAAACAAACGCGTAGGAATTCTGAAAAACGAAGAAGGATCTTTTGAAAACGGAAAGTGGAAAGTAGTGCGCCATCTTAACGGAGATCAAACACATCAGGGACGTCACATTCGTATTAATCATGGAGACTATTCCATTCAACGGTTGGAATTGTATGAATATGAATGAATTGATAGTATTATAGATGCTTAAACTTTTTATTAATCGACTCTCTGAGTTGCAGATAGTTTTCTTTAAACGAAAGTACAAAAAAATAACCCCTTGCTTATTCGAGCCGGGGTTATTTTGTATGTTACCACTCTGTAGAAGTTGATTTTACTTTTCTGTCCAGTTCTTCTTTCGATTTTGCCCGGATAGTATCGTTGCGGTGTGTTCTGTGATTAAATAGCACGAAGTACCAAAGGAGGTAATTCGGACTTCGGTGGTAAACCGGATAATAGCGGTTGTTTACCATCATGTAACTGGGATTTCGGTGGTAAAACGCAGCCGGTCTTATCACACGTACTCTGCCGGCAGGGCGTATTACAGCTTTAGGTGTATTACTATGGGTTCTGAACCCGGAAGAACGAAAACTGCGCCCCGACATGCGAAAGCCTCCGCGAGCAGAGCCGTTTAAAAAGAAGCAAAAGCAAAAAACGGAAACCAGAAAAATTATTTTTTTCATAAACCTTGTGTTGTAACCGCTATTCAACATTTTATTCTTCTAAACTAAGTGCATATACCAAGGTGATAATTATCGGTAAGGTAATGATAATGGAAATAATTAAGGGTTTCCATATTTTTTTCCGGGGATAAAGCTCAGCTTCATGTATGTAGTTTTTAAAAAAATACTCTGACAGCACGTAACCCCCTACAAAGTTGAACGCCATGGTGAGCGACGAAATGGATTTTTCGGGAATGTTAACCACGATAAAGGTAATAATGGTATAAACTACCGAAGCAGATAGTACGATGTTTGCCTCTTTTTTCTTGCCGATATCCCGCAGGTTTTGCATAAGCAATACCCCTCCGAAAATAGATGAAAATAAAATAGAAAAACCCCATATCACTTTATGGGAGTAAATTTTGGGTTTATTGCTGGTGTTTAAAGTCTCTTTAAGCAACTCTTCTTGTCCTTTCATTACTAAATAACAGTTTGTTTTTTATAGTTTTTTTCCTTCGAAAAAAATCGTTTCAAACGATGGTGCAAATTTACGAATTCTTTTAGTTTTAATTCTGTCAATCAATGATTATTTGTCGTTTAATTTACTCGGTGTTAATTATTTTGTAAATATTCTGCTTCTTTGTTGATTAGGGAACTAACCTTATTCAGGTATTTCTTGTTTGTTTACTCTAAATATCATTTTTTTTTCGATGTTGCTGTAATATTTTTCACTCAGTGTCGTCTTAATAAATAAACAGATATTTAAAGCCCGAACCAATATACATAACCGAAAATCTATAATAACAAATTTATAAAGGGTTATGTCAAACCTGTGTTCGATGCTATTAGTTGTTGCAGTTTTCAATGCGTTGTATTTATTTAACTGTTTAATGAGTTAATATTTTGAAAGCAAAGACTATTTTTGCATTGACATATTTTTAGAAATTTCTGTATTGATTTGATTGTATGTATTATTTCGCTAGATTAATCCTTTAAATATAACTATGAAGCACCAGTTTAAAGCTGTTTTCTTACTCCTTTTATGTCTGAACTATGTATCTGCACAAGAAAAGAAAAGCGTAGAAGCCATTCGAATTACGAAACCCATTATCATTGACGGAATACTGGATGAGGAGGTTTATAGCCAACATAAACCAACCGGCGGTTTTCTTCAAATCCAACCCTATAACGGTAAGCCCGCCATGGAACCTACTGAGGCTTACTTTTTTTACGATCAATCGGCCATTTATGTTGGAGCAATGCTTTACGACAGCAAGCCCGACAGTATTTTTAATATCCTGACTGAACGTGATGATATGGGTATGTCCGATTATTTTGGAGTTTATATCGACCCGTACAATCAGGGGCAGCTGGCCTATGGATTTTTTATTACTCCATCGGGTGTTCAGGTGGATTTGAAAGCAATTAAAAGCGACGGCGATAATGAAGATACGAACTGGAATGCTGTATGGGAAAGTAAAACCCGTGTTACGGACAAAGGCTGGACAGTAGAGATGCGTATCCCTTTTTCGGAACTCCGCTTTTCAGAAAAGTCGGGCAGTACCTGGGGATTAAATATGTTTAGAAATATCCGTCGATATAATTCTAATAATTCATGGAGCTTTATTGACCGGAAAGTATCCGGTTTTATTCATCAGGAAGGGCAGCTTACCGGAATAAAGGATGTGAAACCACCCCTGAGACTATCGCTGAGCCCATACCTGGCAACTTATTTTGAGCCTAAAAGCAGTACATCTCCTTCCAATTTTTTATACAAGGGTGGGCTGGATTTGAAATACGGAATAAATGAAAGTTTTACACTGGATATGATGCTTGTACCTGACTTTGGGCAAATTCAGTCTGATGATAAAAAACTGAACCTTTCGCCTTATGAACTTTACTATAGCGAGAAGAGACAATTTTTCAACGAAGGGACCGAGCTTTTTCAGCGGGGCAATATTTTTTATTCGCGACGTATTGGTGCTTCTCCCATGTTTTCGGCCGGGGATAATCTGAAAGATCATGAAATAGTAGATTACAACCCCGGTGAAACACAACTGGTGAATGCAACCAAAATATCCGGACGAACTAAAGACGGGTGGGGTATAGGTGTTCTGAATGCTATGTCATTACAGTCGAATGCTACAGTAAAGGATACTCTGACCGGATTAACGCACGATGTCAGTGTACAGCCTTT
>Ga0302208_10001031_pt1 | contig 12423 bp, 10 predicted proteins | sample II_Fen_E2_3_FD_194577 | JGI IMG/M metagenome (GOLD analysis project Ga0302208, IMG submission 194577) | Peat permafrost microbial communities from Stordalen Mire near Abisko, Sweden - II_Fen_E2_3 | ecosystem: Environmental > Terrestrial > Soil > Wetlands > Permafrost | place: Sweden: Abisko...
GTGCCTTATAACGGGAATCTGAAATTGACTACAGGTAAGTATTACATCCCTAGCGGGCGTTGTATACAGGCTATCAATTATAAGCATAATGCAAACGGTGGCTATACAGAACATATTCCTGACAGTCTGACACATATTTTTTATACATCAAAGGGGCGTGAAGTGCGCGATGGCGGTGGTATCAAGCCAGATGTCGAGGTGAAAGCAGATACGATGTCTAATCTTGTGTTTGGACTGACACTCAGCCCAAAAGATACGACCGAGGTGTTGCTCGATTATGAAACCGAATACTGTGCCCAACATCCCACAGTGGCAGCTCCATCTGTCTTTGATATCTCGAATTCCGATTATGAAAAGTTTAAACAGCGTGTGTTGAAGAGTGGATTCACATACGACCTACAGAGCGAAAGTTATCTTAAGAAACTTATAGAAATAGCCAAGTTTGAAGGTTATTATGATGATGCGAAAGGCGAATTTAAGGCTTTGGAGGCTAAGTTGTCACATAATCTCTCGAAGGACCTGGATCTGTATAAGGAACAGGTCAAGCAGGTGATGGTCAATGATATATTAAGTAACTATTATTATCAGAGTGGTTCAATGGAAGCAGGTCTGCGTTACGATAAAGTAATGAAGGAGGCTTCCCGTCTGCTTAAATCCCCTAAGGAATATCATGAGATACTAAGTTCTCCTCAGGTCAAAAAGAAATAATCATGCGATAAGAACTGGTGGACTAATGCAAAAAAGTAGTTCATGTCGGACTTATTATATTGGAGGTAATGATGATATAGAAAGTATATATTTTCATAAATTAATGTATTTCGTTTAAATAATGGTAATAAAACACCCTTTTTATTGAAATAATTAGGTAAATTCTTGTGAAAGAGAGAAAAAAATAGTAATTTTGCAGCGTTCAGTGGAATGAGGGGCTTGGAAAAGCTCCTCATTTTCATTTTTAATAACAATACAAATGATAGATAAAAACGTTGTTAAACAATTAGTTGATGAATGGTTGCAGGGCAACGATTACTTTTTGGTCGACATTGAAATTAGTCAGGGCGATAAAATCGTTATAGAAATTGATCATGCCGACGGTGTATGGATTGAGGACTGCGTGAAGCTAAGTCGATTTATCGAAAGTCGTCTTAACCGTGATGAGGAAGATTATGAACTTGAAATCGGCAGTGCCGGTATCGGACAGCCATTCAAGGTGGCACAGCAGTATGTTAACCACATCGGTAAAGAGGTAGAGGTGCTCACAGAGGATGGCCGTAAGGAACGCGGAATTCTCAAGTCTGTGGAAGGCAGTGACTTCGTAGTTGCTGTAAATGAGAAGGTGAAGACCGAAGGTGTAAAACGCCCTATACTTACCAATGTCGACAAGACATTCACAATGGATAAAATAAAATATACAAAATACTTAATAAGTTTCAAGTAAAGCTATGGCAGCAAAGAAAATTGATGAGGGTCCCAGCATGTTTGAGACCTTTGCGGAGTTCAAAGAGACTAAAAACATTGACCGTACTACATTAGTCAGCGTCTTGGAAGAGAGTTTCCGCAATGTGATCGCGAAGATGTATGGCAGCGATGAGAATTTCGACGTCATCGTCAATCCAGACAAAGGAGATTTCGAGATTCACCGCAATCGTACCGTGGTCGCTGATGGTGAGGTGCAGGACGAAAATAAGGAAATATCCCTCTTGGATGCACAGAAGATAGAATCTGACTATGAAGTAGGCGAGGAAGTGAGTGAGGAGGTGAACTTTGCCAAGTTCGGTCGCCGTGCAATACTTAACTTACGCCAGACACTGGCTTCAAAAATATTGGAACTTGAGCACGACAGTCTTTACAATAAATATAAAGATCGTGTGGGACAAGTTATCAGTGGAGAGGTGTACCAGATGTGGAAACGCGAACTTTTGCTTATGGATGATGAGGGTAATGAACTGATTCTGCCAAAGGCAGAACAGATTCCTTCTGATTTTTACCATAAGGGTGAGACGGTGCGCGCGGTCATCCTGCGAGTCGACAACGAGAATAATAATCCTAAAATTATTTTGAGCCGTACCAGTCCTGTGTTCCTCGAACGCCTTCTTGAAGTTGAAGTTCCTGAGATTGCCGATGGTCTTATCACGATAAAGAGAATTGCCAGAATGCCCGGAGAACGTGCAAAAGTGGCTGTGGAGAGTTATGATGACCGCATTGACCCGGTAGGTGCTTGTGTCGGCGTGAAAGGTAGTCGTGTACATGGAATCGTGCGTGAACTTTGTAATGAAAATATAGATGTCATCAACTATACATCGAATATCAAACTCTTTATTCAGCGTTCTCTAAGCCCTGCAAAGGTGTCGAGTATCACCGTGGATGAAGAAAATCATAAAGCAGAGGTATTCCTCCAGCCGGAGGAGGTTTCTCTCGCTATCGGAAAACAGGGTATGAACATTAAACTTGCCAGCATGCTTACAGAATTTACTATCGACGTATTCCGTGAGGTAGAAGCTGCAGAGGCTGACGAGGATATCTACTTGGATGAGTTTGCAGACGAAATAGACCAGTGGGTTATCGATGCAATCAAAGCCATTGGACTTGATACGGCCAGGGCTGTTATCAAAGCTCCACGCGAGTTGTTGGTCGAAAAGGCCGACCTCGAGGAGGAGACAGTCGATAACTTATTAAGAGTATTAAAAGCAGAATTTGAGAAATAAGAAATAATAAATGAGCATCAGATTAAACAAAGCATTACGAGAATTAAACGTAGGGGTTCAGACGGCAGTGGACTTCCTGCAAAAGAAGAGTCTTGGGGAAGTCAAGGCTGATCCGAATACCAAAATCAGTGATGAACAATACGGCGCACTTGTCAGTGAGTTCAAAGGTGACAAGGATTTGAGAAATCAGGCGGAAAAACTTATCCATGTTCATACTAAGGACAAAAAGTCTGAACGTGCTAAGTCAGAAACGAGCGCAGAGTCTCTTCTTCAGAGTAATCGTTCAACATTCAAACCTATAGGAAAAATAGATTTGGATAGCATCGGGAAATCTCCCGCTGCTAAGATATCTGCTGCTTCAGAAGTTACAAATGTAAACGAAAATAAGGTGCATCCTGCCGTCGTTAGTGCGCCAGAACAAAAGAATCCTGCCGTTGAGGTCGAAAAACCTGTACAGAACGAGGCTCCTAAAGCAACTGCTCCTGTTGTCAGTCAGCAGCCAAAAGAGGAACAGCCGAAATCTGTGCAACCAAAGCTAGAACAGCCAAAGCCAGTTGATAATTCTAAGCCTGTACAGCAACCGGTTCAACATCAGCAGCCGACAAACACACGTCAGCAATCGATGCAAAATCAGCAACCGAAACCCCAGCAACAGTCTAGAGCAGAACAGCCTAAGCCTGTACAAAAATTGGCACAGCAGCCACAACAGCAACCACGTTCTCAACAATCGCATCCGCAGTATCAACAGCAGTCCAGACCCGTACAACAACCGGTTCAACAGCCACTAAAATCTCAGCAGCAACCTGTTGAGAAGAAGCCTGATACTCCTGTTGCTCATGAGGAACCGCACATCTTTACGTTGAAGAGTGAGTCAAAGCCAGCTCCGAAGGTTAATGTGCTTGGTAAAATAGACCTCGATTCTATTAACCAGAGCACTCGTCCTAAGAAAAAAACCAAGGAGGAACGCCGCAAAGAACGTGAGGAGAAAACTCATCAGATTAATGTTGCTAACAGTGAACGTAAGAAGCGCGTACGTATAAATAAAGAACGCGTGGATGTGAATGCTGCCGCAAATCAGAGCGGCAACAATAACAATAATAGCAACAATAATAGCAACAACAATAATAATAATAATCGCAACCGTAATAATAATAATAATAACCGTAATAACAATAACACCAGCGGTAATAACGTAAATAATAACACCGGAAGTAATAATAATAATAACAACAGCGGTAATAACGTAAATAATAACGCGAATAGAAACCGTACTCGTCGTCGCAACCAACCAAACGTCAGACCGTTAGAGGTCAACGTGGAGGATGTTGCAAAGCAGGTAAAAGAGACTCTTGCTCGTCTGACAAGTAAAAGCCAGAATAAAAAAGGCGCTAGGTACCGTAAGGTAAAACGAGAGGCCGGGCAGGAACGCAGGGCTGAAGAACGTCAGGAGGAGAGAGCAGGGAGTAAAACTATAAAACTGACGGAGTTCGTTACTGCTAATGAACTGGCAACGATGATGAATGTGCCTGTGACAAAGGTCATCGGTACCTGTATGAGTATTGGCATCATGGTGTCAATCAATCAGCGTCTCGATGCTGAAACTATAAATATTGTTGTCGAGGAATTTGGTTTTAAAACCGAATACGTAAGTGCAGAAGTGGCTCAGGCCATAAGTGAGGATGAGGATGATGAGGAAGATTTGCGGTCACGCGCTCCTATCGTAACTGTAATGGGTCATGTGGATCACGGTAAGACTTCGTTACTCGACTATATTCGTAAGGCTAATGTTATCGCAGGTGAGGCCGGTGGTATCACACAGCATATCGGTGCGTACAACGTGAAACTTGAGAATGGCCGACATATAACATTCCTCGATACTCCTGGTCATGAAGCCTTCACGGCTATGCGTGCCCGTGGTGCTCAGGTTACCGATATCGCAATTATCATTATCGCCGCTGACGACAGCGTGATGCCTACCACTCGTGAGGCTATTGCTCACGCTCAGGCTGCTAATGTTCCTATGGTATTTGCAATCAATAAGATAGATAAACCAGGTGCTAACGCAGATAAAATTCGTGAGGACCTGTCGCACATGAATCTTCTCGTTGAGGAGTGGGGTGGTAAATATCAGTGTCAAGAGATAAGTGCTAAAAAGGGTATGGGCATTTCCGATTTGCTCGAAAAAGTATTGCTCGAAGCGGATATGCTTGACCTTAAAGCTAATCCTAACCGCAAGGCAGCTGGTTCAATAATTGAGTCTCAGCTTGATAAAGGACGAGGTTTTGTCTCAACTGTGCTTGTATCCAATGGTACACTTAAAGCTGGTGACGTGGTTCTCGCAGGTACAAGCTATGGTAGGATTAAAGCAATGTTCAATGAGCGTAATCAACGCATTGAACAGGCCGGCCCGGCCGAACCTGCAATGATTCTAGGTCTTAACGGTGCTCCTCAGGCTGGTGACGCATTCCACGTTATTGAGTCTGAACAAGAGGCTAGGGATATAGCCAACAAACGTGAACAGTTACAGCGCGAGCAAGGTCTGAGAACTCAGACTCGTCTGACTCTCGATGAAATTGGTCATCGTATCGCTCTCGGTTCGTTCAAAGAACTTAATATAATTGTCAAGGGTGATGTGGATGGTTCTATAGAGGCTCTCAGCGATTCGTTCATCAAACTCTCTACTGAGAAGATTAAAGTGAACGTAATACATAAGGCTGTGGGTCAGATATCTGAGAGTGATGTATCGCTGGCTGATGCTTCGGATGCAATCATCGTTGGATTCCAGGTCCGTCCTTCATTGGCTGCTCGCCGTCAGGCTGAACAGTGCGGTGTGGACATTCGACTCTATTCTGTTATCTATGATGCTATCGAGGAGGTGAAATCCGCTATGGAAGGTATGCTTGACAAGGTGAAGAAGGAGGTTGTTACCGGTACTATCGATGTACGTGAAGTTTACCATATTACTAAGGTTGGTACTGTAGCCGGTGCATTTGTCACAGACGGTAAGGTACATCGTTCAGATAAGGCTCGACTGGTTCGCGATGGTATCGTGGTGCATTCTGGAGGAATAAATGCCCTAAAACGTTTCAAAGACGATGTTAAGGAGGTGGGAGTAAACTTCGAGTGTGGTATCAGTCTTGTTAACTTCAATGATATTCAGGCTGGTGACATTATCGAGACTTACACTGAAATAGAGGTAAAGCAGAAATTATAATAAAGAATGAATATACTTGACGGATTTATTATCGTTGTGATTGCCTGGGGCTTGTGGAAAGGCTGGAAGAGCGGTTTCTTTAAAGAAGTAGCGTCTCTGATAGGTTTTGTGTTGGGTATAATCATCGCAATCCTCCTATATAGTTGGCTTGGTGACTATCTCGCACCGCATTTGGGCACTTCTCCAACGTTGGCAGCTTTTCTGGCATTCATTATATTATGGATAGCAGTGCCTGTCGGTTTAGGCGTTTTGGCCAAAATGTTTTCACACTTCGTCGAAAAAACGGCGATGGGCGGACTTAATGGTTTTCTCGGTTCATGTGTTTCGTTTGTTAAATATGCGATATTGCTCAGTTTTTTAGTTAATGTTATGGCTTTTATCCATATCATTGATGATCAGAAGCAGCGTCAGGAGTCCGTGTTGTATGCACCTACAAAGGCCTTCGTTGGATGGTCTTTTAAACATATAATGTCGAGTAACAGCAATAAGAATGATAGAACGGGGGTGAATGACAGGACGGTACGTCGTCCTTCTCATAAGTAGAAACCCCATCCATAATACAGAATAAAGGTTTTTATGAAAGGTTTATTTTATGGAAGAGAAAAATGCATTTGTAAAACAGATGGCGGAGCAGAAGTATGCCTTCGGCTTCACCACTGATGTACAGACAGAAATTATTGATAAGGGGCTTAACGAGAATGTTGTGCGCCTTATCTCCCAGAAAAAAGGGGAACCGGAATGGTTACTTGAATTTCGTCTAAGAGCGTTCCGTTACTGGCTGACGATGAAACAGCCGACGTGGGCACATGTTCATTTACCCGAAATTGACTATCAGGCAATCTCTTATTATGCCGACCCGTTGGTAAAGAATAACCAAAAGGAAAAAGAGATTGACCCTGAGCTTATTAAAACTTTCGATAAGCTGGGTATTCCTCTTGAGGAACGTCTTGCTTTGAGTGGTACTGCCGTGGATGCCATCATGGACTCAGTGAGCGTGAAGACCACTTTCAAAGATAAACTCCGTGAAAAGGGTGTCATTTTTTGTTCTATTGGGGAGGCGGTGAAGGATCATTCCGGACTTGTTCGTGAATATTTAGGTTCTGTTGTTCCTTACAAAGACAATTTTTTTGCAGCCCTTAATAGTGCTGTGTTTAGCGACGGATCGTTCGTTTATATCCCTAAGGGTGTTCGTTGTCCGATGGAATTAAGTTCTTATTTTCGTATCAATGCTCGTAACACGGGACAGTTTGAACGTACATTAATCGTTTGTGAGGATGATGCTTATGTCTCTTATCTAGAGGGATGTACAGCTCCTATGCGTGATGAGAATCAGTTGCATGCGGCTATTGTCGAGATTATTATCAAGGATAATGCCGAAGTGAAATATTCGACGGTGCAGAATTGGTATCCAGGTGATGTTAACGGTAAGGGTGGTGTTCTCAACTTGGTTACGAAACGTGGTCATCTTCGTGGTGTCAACAGTAAGTTGTCCTGGACTCAAGTGGAGACAGGTAGTGCGATTACGTGGAAATATCCCTCGTGTATACTCAGTGGGGATAATTCACAGGCCGAATTTAATTCAGTCGCAGTGACAAACAATTATCAGGAGGCAGACACCGGCACAAAGATGATTCATATAGGAAAGAATACAAAGAGCACGATAATAAGTAAAGGTATCAGTGCCGGACATAGCCAAAACTCATACCGGGGACTTGTGCGTGCGGCAGCTTCTGCTGACAATGCGCGTAACTACAGTTCTTGCGACAGCCTTCTACTAGGAAGCACTTGCGGAGCTCATACATTCCCGTATATGGATATTCATAATGATACTGCTGTGGTAGAACATGAGGCTACTACGAGCAAAATCAGTGAGGATCAGCTCTTCTATTGCAGTCAGCGTGGTATACCGACAGAACAGGCTATAGGGCTAATTGTCAACGGTTATGCAAAGGAGGTACTTAACAAACTCCCAATGGAGTTTGCTGTTGAAGCACAGAAATTACTCTCCGTTTCGCTGGAAGGAACCGTTGGTTAATCATCATTAATATGCTAATTGACTTAATTTCAGCATTGCCCGAATAAATTCTGTTTAGCATTCGATTCGTACATTAATTAATAATTCAATCTATTATGTTAGAAATCAAAGACCTTCACGCCAAAATCGGCGACAAAGAGATATTAAGAGGAATAAACCTCACAATAAAAACTGGTGAAATTCATGCCATAATGGGACCAAATGGTTCAGGGAAAAGTACTCTCAGTGCTGTTCTTGTGGGAAATCCACTCTATGAAGTGACTAGTGGAACTGCAACTTTCAACGGCAAGGATCTGCTGGCAATGAAACCTGAAGACCGTAGCCATGAGGGATTGTTTCTCTCTTTCCAGTATCCTGTAGAAATTCCGGGAGTGTCAATGACCAATTTTATGCGTGCAGCCATTAATGAGAAACGTAAGTATAATGGTGAGGTACCGTTGACTGCCGGTGATTTTCTTAAACTGATGCGTGAGAAACGTAAGGTGGTGGAGCTGGATAATAAATTGGCTAACCGATCTGTAAATGAAGGCTTTAGTGGAGGTGAGAAAAAACGAAACGAAATATTCCAGATGGCTATGCTTGAACCAACATTAAGCATTCTTGATGAGACTGATTCTGGTCTTGATGTTGATGCTCTCCGCATTGTGGCTGAGGGTGTCAATAAACTGAAGACTCCTGAGACAAGCTGTATCGTTATTACTCACTATCAGCGCCTATTGGAGATTATCAAACCGGACATCATTCATGTCTTATATAAAGGAAGACTTGTGAAGACTGGCGGACCAGAACTCGCTAAAGAGATAGAAAAAAGAGGATATGACTGGATTAAGGCCGAAATAGGAGAGGAGTAGTTATGGACAGTGAGAAACAATATATAGACCTGTATAATGAGTGCAGATCTATGATTTTCAATCATAGTGCCAGCGCGCTGAATGTTGTACGCGACAGGGCTTTCGATGACTTCAAATGTCTCGGCTTCCCGACAAAGAAAATAGAACGTTATAAGTATACTGATGTGCCTGCTCTCTTTGCACCTAATTATGGTCTGAATCTTAACCGTCTTGATATACCAGTCAATCCGTACGACGCTTTTAAGTGTGATGTACCTAATATGAGTACGTTGCTTTACTTCGTTGTGAATGATATGTTTTATGATAAGGTACAGCCGAAAGGTCATCTTCCCGAGGGCGTTATCGTTGATTCATTATGCCGGGTGGCTGCACAAAATCCCGATTTCATCGAAAAATACTATGCGAAACTAGCTAAAACAGAGGATGACGGGATCACTGCTCTTAATACAATGCTGGCTCAGGATGGACTTGTGGTATATGTACCTAAGAATGTGAAGATGGAACGTACGCTCCAGGTGATAAATATTCAGCGTTCTGATGTTGATTTCATGTCAAACCGCCGCGTACTTATCGTTGTCGAAGAGGGTGCCGAAGTTAAAGTCCTTTTCTGTGATCACTCCGCCGATGACCGTAACTTTCTCACTACTCAGGTTATCGAGGCTTTTGTCGGAGAGAATGCTCAGTTAGATTTGTACTGTCTTGAGGAGACTCATCTTAAGAATGTACGTTTCAGCAATTTATATATCGATGAACAGTCGAATAGCCGTGTCTTTCATAATTCCGTAACATTGCATAATGGTGTAACACGTAATCGTACTGATCTGACATTCAATGGAAAAGGTGCGGAATGTAATATGTATGGATGCGTCATTATTGATAAGAATCAGCATGTTGATAATAATATGCTGATAGACCATAAGACAGGACACTGTTCTAGTAATGTACTTTATAAGTATGTTCTTGATAATGAATCGGTAGGTGCTTTCGCTGGTCGTGTGCTTGTCCGCGAAGGTTCACAGAAGACTATTTCACAGGAGACCAACCGTAACTTATGCGCTACTAAGGAGGCTCGTATGTACACACAGCCGATGCTCGAGATATATGCTGACGATGTGAAATGTTCACATGGTTGCACTGTCGGTCAACTAAATGATACAGCTTTATTCTATATGCGCCAGCGTGGAATATCACTCAGTGAGGCTAAGTTTCTGCTACAGTTTGCTTTTGCAGCCGAAGTCATTGACCAGATTAAGGTGGAACCTTTGCGTGACCGACTTCATCATCTGCTCGAAAAACGTTTCCGTGGCGAATTGAATAAATGCGAGGGTTGTAAACTCTGTAAATAAGATTTGTAATATGTACGATATAAATAAAGTTCGAGAAGACTTTCCTATTCTGTCACGTACCATATATGATCGTCCGCTTATCTATCTTGATAATGCGGCTACAACTCAGAAACCGCGTATAGTTGTCGATTCCATTGCTAATGAATATTATTCCGTTAATGCAAATGTGCATCGTGGGGTGCATTATCTTTCGCAACAGGCAACGGAGTTGCACGAGGCTTCTCGCGAAACTGTACGGAAATTTATCAATGCCCGTTCTACAAATGAAGTAATTTTTACTCGCGGCACTACCGAAGGTCTTAATCTCATTGTTTCTTCATTCGGAGATGAATTTATGCAGGAAGGCGATGAGGTTATTATCTCTACCATGGAACATCATTCCAATATTGTGCCGTGGCAACTTCTTGCTGCACGTAAGGGTATTGCTATTAAGGTGATACCGATGACTGACAGTGGAGAGCTGCTTCTTGATGAATACGACGGCTTATTTAGTGAGCGAACAAAGATTGTTAGTATTACTCAGGTGAGTAATGTTCTCGGCACAATCAATCCGGTAAAGGACATGATCAAGACAGCTCATGACCATGGAGTACCTGTTATGGTGGATGGGGCACAAAGTACACCTCACTTTAAAGTGGATATGCAGGACATGGACTGTGATTTTTTTGTTTTCAGTGGACATAAGATTTACGGTCCTACAGGAATCGGTGTTCTTTACGGTAAAGAAGAATGGCTCGACAAACTGCCTCCTTATCAAGGTGGTGGTGAAATGATACAGAGTGTAAGCTTTGAGAAGACGGTGTTTGAGAAACTGCCGTTTAAGTTTGAGGCAGGTACTCCCGATTATGTGGCAACGACTGGACTGGCAAAAGCTCTTGATTACGTGTCAGCTTTAGGCATGGACAATATCTCTGCGCATGAGCAGGAACTCACAAGATATGCCACGGAGAAGATGAAAACTATCGATGGAATGAGAATTTTTGGTGAGGCAGAGCATAAGGATGCTGTTGTTTCCTTCCTTGTTGGTGACATACATCATCTCGATATGGGTACACTCCTTGACCGTCTGGGTATAGCTGTCCGCACAGGCCATCATTGTGCTCAGCCACTGATGATACGTCTTGGAATTGAAGGTACTGTGCGTGCTTCTTTTGCTCTTTATAACACGAAAGCAGAAGTTGACACTCTCGTTGCAGGAATCAATCGTGTTCGTCAGATGTTTTAAGTCCGCTACGTTTGCATTGGACTACTGCTGTCGCAAACCATACGATAAACAGAAATCTCAGGATTAGTGAAAAATTCGCTGGGAATATCGCAAAAACAAAAGATATCTGAGCGTTGAGCAGTATAAGAGTCTGTTTGACGCTTATCTTTTCTTCCAAAATCTTAGAGTAATAGATACTTAATATAACGATAGGCTGTTTTGCTATTTCAACGTAACTCTTCAATAAGTCGAAGAAATTCTTTGTATCTGCAGCGTCTGCTGTTATCATCATCTCTTTTTTCATTGCTTAAAAATTTAATTGTTATTGATTATGACGCAAAGAAACAACTGATTTGTGCAAAATCAGTTCAACAATCAACTTTTTTTGTTAAATATGCAATGGCTTTCTGTTTTTTATGACAAGTTGGACATTTGATACTCAAATTTTCCCCGTCTGTTTATTTTTCCTCACCGATAACTACTCCCCATGGTTCGATGTTTATTTCCGAATCCTTACTCAATTTCTGTCTGTCAAGTAAAGATGTACTTGCATTATATGGATATTTTATCGTTTTTGATTCGGCCGAGTAATTAAATAAATAGTGGAGTTGTTTGTGTTCTTCGTTTTCGGCATTACGTAAAATCACGGGGAATTGGTATTTTTTACCTAATTCATTCAGGTTCTTTCTCTCCGCAGCTCTTGCGATGATGCTCTGAAGAAGATTCTGAGAGGGAACAGCACCTATATAAATAAGATGTCCCTTGCCATAACTGTTTTCCGTTATACAAGGCCATTTCCCGAAAAATGGATGATCTACGTAGGCTAAAGCTTTCGCTGTCGTTGGACGCAGAAATTCCATCCATGTGTCGACGCTGTTGTCTTTTACATCTAATTCGTTGGATCTGAGATTAAGATGATTGATGGATGAAAACTCCTGGTAGGTAAATCCGCATGCTTTTGCCAGAGGACCCGGAGCAAGAGTGGCACGTACGTCGTCATCTTGATCGCAGTATCCGCTTTTATACATCATCACAACCTCACCTCCGTTTTTGACAAAATCAGAGATTTTG
>Ga0302208_10001044_pt1 | contig 12318 bp, 4 predicted proteins | sample II_Fen_E2_3_FD_194577 | JGI IMG/M metagenome (GOLD analysis project Ga0302208, IMG submission 194577) | Peat permafrost microbial communities from Stordalen Mire near Abisko, Sweden - II_Fen_E2_3 | ecosystem: Environmental > Terrestrial > Soil > Wetlands > Permafrost | place: Sweden: Abisko...
TTTTGTTGATACAAAAACTAGTGCTGGTAATGAAATATTAGTTCCTAACTCTTGTTCGCCGGCTAATATGGCCACTAATATTGAGCTTGTTTTAAGTGGCAATTCTGATGTTAATGTTAGTAGTTCAGGTGGAACTTTAACTTTGACCTCTAAAGTGTCAGGTTTATCAGGAAATAGTTTAGCACTAGCTTCTAATGGTCGTGGTTTAGCTTTAACTAAATTTTCTGGCGGAGCTGAGAAAAGTGATTCCTATCAAATTAATGGTCTCCAAGATAAACCAATGAATTCAATTATTCAAGTTACTTTTAATGAAGCCATGAACCCAATGGTTTTATCCGGTAGCTCAGATGAACTTAAATCATATGTTAGATTAGTTAATGCTAACGCCGCGGCTAAAAATAATGGCGAAACTTGTGCCAGCAGTAGTGATTGTTCGTCTTATGATTGTGAAGCTACGGTTTGTGTTGGTAATTATGTGGCTGGTAAATTTTCTTTAAATAATGCTTATAAAACTTTAGAGTTCGTTTCAAATAAAGAGTGCGGTGTAAATAGTTGTGGTGAAACCATGTATTGTTTGCCAGCTGGCAGCCACTTAGCTTTAAAAATAAATGCCGCTAAATTAAAAGGTTGCAGTACTTCAACGGATTGCCAAGGATTTGCTCCTTACTCTGATTGTGTGGCTAATATCTGTCGAGACACGGCTAAAAATATCAACTATCCTTTAGCTGATTCTTTAAAATTAGACGGAGCCGTTGATTTAGCTTTTAATTCTTTAGATGGTAATCGTGATAATAAAGCGGATGGTCCAGTAACAGCGGTCTATCCTTATTTTGTTGAGGGAACAACGGATTTAACTAAACGTGATGGTTTTGAATTTTCTTTTTGGATTAGTAATCAAATTAATTTAACACCACCCAGTATTTCACTGACCTCTCCATATTTATCAGAATCTGATGTACGAGTTGCTAGTCCAGTAGCCATTGATTTTAATGATTTAATGATGATGAGTACTTTACGAACTGGCAGTTTAGTAATTAGTAATGGTTTAAATAATACTGAACATAAACTTATTAATTTATATAGTTCCGTTAGTAAACCTTTAGGGTATTGGGTAGAAAGCGAAGATAAAGAGCGCGGTACGGCTGATGGACAACCAGATTATACTTCTCTTAAAATTTTACACTCAGATTTTTTTGAATCAGTGACTTATATTTCTCAAATTGGATCGGGTGTTAAAAATATTTATCAAAATTGTTTTAAACCAAGTATTGGTCCTGGTTGTTTAAATTTGAGCGAAGCTAACCCTTCATGTTGTTTTGGTACTGGAACTAATACTTTAGATAGTAACGGTAACTGTGTTAACTAATTTTCTGATATAACTTATGTCTAATAAATTTAAAAGTTTCTTGATTTTAAGCTTAATGGTTGGCTCAATATTTTTTGTTGCTCCTCATGCTTTAGCCGCAGTTGATTTGGGCACTAGTACAATTGATAATTCAATTGCTTTAAGCAATACTAGTCCAATTACAATTGCCACTAATGTGATTAATATTTTAATGGGCTTATTAAGTTTATTAGCTATTTGTTTGATTCTTTGGGGTGGCTTCACTTACATGACTTCTGGTGGTAGCGAAGATAAAATTGAGACAGCTAAAAAAATTATCCGTAATGGTGCTATTGGCCTAGTGATAATTTTGTCAGCCTGGGGAATTACTTATTTTATTTTAACTAAGTTAGTTAATGGTACTGGCGGTTCAACAACCGGACCGGATAATTGTACTAATGGAGCTAATACTTCTTGTGGTTGCGGTGGCGCTCAAATATGTAATAGTGGTACTTGGGGGCCTTGTTTAGGTTCAACCTGCAATCCGATTATAGATAATAAAACCAGTTGTGATGGTAAGGCTGAAGTAGCAGAATGTCAGGCTGATAACACTTTGTGTGGCAGTGATTACACTTGTGATACTACTGATTGTTTATGTAAACCCAAAGCTAGTTTAGGTGATTCGTGTAATGCTAATATTTCTGGTGGAAAGTGTACGGCTGATGATAATTTATGCGGTCCTTATTTAAAATGTGATACGAGTAGTTGTGTTTGTGTTGGACCGCCAGTGATTACCGGAATTAGTCCGGCTGGTGGTTATTGTGCTAACGATAAAAATCAGAGTTGTAATTTAGATTCAGATTGTTTAGGGGGAGCTAAATGTGACGCCTCAACACCTAATGGTGCTGCTAATAATTTTATAACTATTTATGGTTATAATTTTGGAACTAGTTCTAATATTTTTGAAAGTTTTTTAACTAATATTGATTTTGAAAAAGGTGCAATTGGGGCTGTTCCAAATGATTGGACTACCGCCACTCAAAAACATTCAAGTGTTGGAATTGTTAACGATCAATTTAAATCAGGTAAACAAAGTGTTAGAATTCATCAAGATCCCAATCAAGATTTTCCTGGTGTTTGTAATAAGACTACTTGTGATGATATAGCTGGTTGTGTTTGGAAAGCAATTGGTAGTACCTGTAATTTTCCTGGCACTGACGATGCTCATCGTGGTGGCCCCGCTGTTTATAATCAAGGAGAAACTTTAGTTTGGGGAAATTCTCATAATGTAATGTGGTCTAAGTTAACTTATAACTTGGCGCCACTTAATTTTAAAATTGGTGACACTTATTCAATTCAATTTTATTATAAAGGAAATACGGCCGCGAGTGCGGCGGTTCAAGTAGCCTCTAATTTAGGTTGGACAAATATGTGTGTGGGCTATGATTATTATGCGGCTTTAAAACCAGGCTATACTTGGAATGGTTCACAAATTAGTCCTGTGCCACCAGCCGGAGAAGACCCTTGTGCTCCTGGTTTCGGTAAAACCTGTGCGGACCAAGCTAATACTTGCTGTGTAAACGCCCCTTATCAAACTAAATGTTACGGAGCCTTATCTTTAACTTCTATTCCAAGTGGAACAGTTAGTGATTGGACTTTATATTCTTATACTTTCCAATACACTCCAGAGATGGATACCTGGTTAGATAGTACAGGTAAAAAAGCGATTGAACTTGGCGTCTCAATTGGCTACAACTCTACTGGAGCTGGTACGGATTTGTATATTGATGATTTTACAGTTACTAAAGTTTTAAACACCGGACAAGTGACATTTTTAGGCGCTAGCGCGGCTCAATCACAGCTAGCTAATTTTCCAAAACTTTTAAATCCTAATTGTATCAGTTCTTGGACTGATAGGCAGATTACAATCGCCGTTCCTAGTGGGGCAGCTACCGGACCGATTCAGGTTAAACGAGAAGGGAATTCCACTGATAATACTGATGTCACTAATAATGATGTTGGTCCTAAAATTAATGATTTTATTAAGAATGATATTTATCGTCCTGGTTTATGTCAAATTAGTCCAACCCAAGGATTATTAGGGGCTAAGGTTGATTATCAAGGAATTAATTTAAAAAATAGTATTGCTTATTTTGGTGAATACACAAGTGCTTATAAAGGGATTAACTCAACTTTTGCGGCCGATAATTTATCGGGTCAAACACTGGCACCAAGTATTGTTCCAGGACAAACGACTACGTTCGTGGAACGGGCCTCAACCGGGGTTAGTCAAAAAAGTAATGCCTTAATTTTTATAAAAGAAAAAGAAGCGGCCGCAGGTCCATATATATCTTCTTTCTATCCAACAACTGGAGCCGCTGGTCAGTACGTTACTATTTTAGGTAGTGGTTTTGGTAATATGAGAGGTAGTCGCCAAGTTATTTTTGGTGACAAAGAAGCCTCTTATAGTTTTCCGGAAGTTTGTGCCAACACTGTTTGGAGCGATGACCAAGTAGTCGTCAAAGTTCCTGATGGCTTAAGTTCCAATGATTATCAAATTAAAATGAACTTAGGCGATACAACTATAAACACTGATTTACTTAGTCCAAATAATACTTTTAAATTTGATCCAAGTGAAATTTTGAAAACTAGTTTATGTAAGATAGACCCAGCTCGAGGTCAAATTGGTGACAAAGTAAACTTATGGGGTGAATATTTTGGTAATTCCGGCACCGATGCTTTAGTTGTTTTTAATCGTGGTATTGGTACTTCTTCGAAAATAATTAAAGATGGTTTAGCGGATAAAATTGAAACTGTAGTTCCAGTAGGTGATGCTAATGTGCCAGCAATCACTGGGCCAGTTCATGTAATGAAAAATGGAGCTTGGGGTAATGAACTTAATTTTACAATTGGTAAATGTGCCAGTAACGACGAATGTAACGCTTCTAGTCCTGTATGTTGTCCAGCTAATACTTATAAGACAGGTTCTTGCTCGGCCTCTTTATTGTCTTGTTATTTTGAAGTACCTAACTCAGTTTATGAAACTAAATTTAATACGACATTATCCGGTTCAACTACAGTAGCCCCGTTTGATAGTTGTATTGGTATGGCGGCTTTTTATGGCACTTGTCAGACTGGTCAGTTCTGTCCTAATTCGCCAGGCAAATGTTCACCTTTTTCACCATCTCAAGCAACGGTTACTAGCGATTGCGGTAGTAAAACTTCCGAGTGCGGGGCTTTAGATGCTTGTAAAGATTCTGCAGCTGCTTGTACTTATAATAAAACTAAAGATGTTTGTCAAACTAAGCAATGTCAGTTAGAAAAAGAAATTAACTATTCTTTAAGTGGCTCAACCACCAGTTACAAAGGTTCTTTAAGTTGCAGAGCTTACAACGATAAAACTAATAATAAAACTTATTTTGTTAAAGAATTAAAAGTGACTACTTCTTGTCCTGATAATTATATAAGTGTTGGCGATGGTTATTGTGTTAATGCTATTCCGGTTTTATGCGATCCTTGCCCAACAAATTTTAAGTGTATTGATAATGGGGCGGGTAATGATTTAGGAACTTGTGAATCCGAAAAAATTTGTGAATCCGGAGCTACTTGTGGTATTAATCCGACTGATGCAACTAAATATTCTTGTTTAAAAACTGGCCAAGCTAAATGTGATTGTTGCTGTGAAATCGGTCAGGATACCAGAGATTGTTGTGCGCCTTTAAAGTGTGCCGGAACTTGTGGCAGTGATACCACTGACAATGGAGTTGGTTATGGTAGTTGTTCTGGTTGTACGGCCGCTGGTAGCACTCAAGCACAACAAGATGCGGCTTGTAATTGTAGTACTTCGACAGGTAAAATTTGTGACACCTCTAAACCGGGTGGTATTTGTGTTGATTGTGCTGCCTTAGATGAAACTGGTTGTTCGGCTCACGCTGAACAGTGCTGTTTTGATTCTGCTAAAAAAGTTTGTCAGGGCGGTAACGGGACAATTCTGCCGGGCGGTAAATGCGCTTATTATGATTGTGGGGTTTTTGATACAAACGGCTTATTTGATAAGACTCAGTGTAATCAAACAGCCGCTACTACCGGACAATTTTTAGCGACTTCAACTTGTATTACAAATTGTGCTAAAGATCCTAAAACAGCCTGTGATTTAGCTGGAGCCGATGCCACAAAATGTTCTTTGCAGGCTAATTGTTGTTTTGATGCTAAAAATAAGAAATGTACTGATGGTAACGATAAGATTAGTTTATTGGGAATTAATTATTGTAGTTATTATAATTGTAATTCTAGTTTAGGCGCTTATACTTGTGGTGCAGCTAGCACTACCGGTGAAATTTTAGGCCTAACTGCTTGTCAAAAAAATTGTAAACCTAATACAACTTTACCAGGTTTAACTTGTGCTTCTGAGGCAGTCGGTACTTGTAACACGAATTTTTGTGGTAATCCTTACTCATGCTTAGCGGATTCTGGTTCCGGGCCAAGCACTACGGAGTGTGGCACTTGTTGTTGTAAGCCGGGCACTGTAAATGGAAATCTAACTTGCTTACCAGATAAAGGGGCTTGTAGCGGGGCGAGCCGTGGTTTGTTCTGTGGATGTTCATCTGACACAGAGTGTGGTCAAGATTCTCAAGGTTGCGGTAGTGATACTTGCTGTTACGGTCGTCCTCTAGTTGATAAAACCTCACCAGTAAATAACGATCAAAATGTTTGTCGAAATCGTCAGATTGAAGTGGACTTTAATCAGGAAATGAATGCAACTACACTAGCTGACAATATTTTATTAGTGGAAGAAAAGACTTACGGAACTGATACTTGTCCAAGTGGTACGACTTTAGCCTTTAATAATTTTAAGCCCAAAACCACAAATTTTTTAGCTAGATTGTATCAAGCAGTTATTGGTAATTTTAAGCATTTATTTAGTGGTGAAGTTAATAATGCAATTGCGGCTGGACCATCTCCTGATAAATTATATTGCGTGTCGCAAGTTACAGTTGAAGCTAAAACTGGTTATGTAAATGGAGCCACTTCAACAATAGCCTATATTCAACCACAAAAAGTATTATCTGCTAAGACTAATTATTTTGTCATTATAAAAGGTGATGAAAATTTAGATAGTAATTCAGGGGTTATTAGCCTTGAAAAAGTTGGCTTAAATGGTTCTACTCCGGTTAACATTAACCATATAGTTAATCCAGAATTTAATGGCGTTACTTTTAAAAATTCTTACACTTTTGGATTTACAACGATGAGTGATGCGGGTGGTAAAAATGGTTTATGTACAATTAGTAATGTGGTAGTTAAACCTAGTTCTTTCTTAATTAGAACCGCTAATAATGATACTTCCGATGATGTTCCTGGCGATGATGCGTTTGATACAAAAAATGATAACGATCGAGCGATTTCGGCTTTGGCCTATAGTGGGGACAATCAATTATTACAACCAGTTTCTGGGTATAATTGGAATTGGAACTGGAAAATTGATGACACTTCAGTTGTAAATAATCAAAATATTACTGGACTTAAATCAAATCAAATTGTGGTTGCTGGTGTTAAGGGGGTTACTGATAAAAGCACTAAGATTATTGCCGCAGTTGATATGAGCGGATTTTCAAATGTTACTTTTGTAGGCGACACTTTAAATGGTGTTTCGGATGTGTATGTTTTCTTATGTGCTAATCCTTGGCCAATGGAAATAAATGGAATCTGGAATCCTTGGGTGGATAAGTGTACTGATAGTTTTGGTAATCAGATTTCTGGTTGTGTTAATTATAATTATAAATTTTATTATTGTCGTGATGCTGGCGTGGCTGGCACAGCTGATGATTTACCAGCCGTAACTGACCCTGCTTTAATTCTTGGCTCATCAGGTAATTTAATTTGTAGTACTGATGGTAGTGCTTGTAATATTCAAAATGCGGCTTGCGGAAACAGTGGTACTTGTATTTGGAATGTTCTTAAAGAATCATATTTTTTCCGAGAAGCCATTCCTCAGTCAGGAGAAATCACAGAAATAAAAAGCACTGGAGCAGGCGGACAAGTCGCTATTATTTGGAATACACCTATTAGTAGTTCAGCCCCGGTTACAGCCTTTAAAATTTATTATGGCCCTTCAGCTGGTTTAACTAGCTCAGCAATCATTTCTTTAAATCTGACTGAAGCTTCATGTAAAGTTGAAAATAATGAGAACCACTGTTCTTATTTGATTAGTAAGTTAACAGATGGTCAAAAATATTATTTTAAAGTTTCTGCTCTAACTGATAAGAAAGCAGAAAGTCCTTTATCTGGTAGTCAGGAGGTTATTCCAACTGACACTACCGCGCCAGCTCAACCAAACTTTTATAGTGATGCCAATGTTCCTCGAGTTATGTTTTGGGCTGGTAAAGTTAATCAACACTGGGATTTAGCTAAAGGCGTTTGGTTAACTGATTCAGATGGAACTTCTGGATCCGGGATTGATAAATTAACTTATTGTAAAAAATTCTATCCTAACACTACTTCAGTTACAAGTTATAAAACTGAGACCATAAATACTTGGAAAAGTGGTGGCAATCAGGGTAATTATACTAATTCCATAATGTCCTATCGTTGTGTTTCGAGTGTTGATATTAGTCCGATTACTTTAGCTAACGGTAAAATAATTATTAAATGGCAAGCTAATACGGATGACACTCTTTATTATCGTTTATTCCATGGTATTTTTGCTGGCAAAAAAGCGGCTGATTCAGTTGACTCACCAAATAATGCAACTAGCTTAACCTTAGATCAAACTAATTATCGAGTTGGTGATAATTTCTTTTTTCTCGCCGCTATTGATAAGAGTGGTAATATCAGTGCCACTTCTGAAGAAGTTAAAGTTACGCTACCTACTAGATAGATATAAATAGATTAATTTAATTTTTAAGATATAAAGCCATGTGGGCCAAACTCACTAACTGGAAAAAACTTAGTGCTATCCTCGTAATGGTTGGCGCTATTTTTATTCTGCTTGTTTTACAAACCAAAGCAGCGACTCAGTCAGATGCAATTGCGGTACGCGTCATGCCTAATCCGAATCACGACAGCATTGACTCTTGGTATGCTAAACAAGGCTACAAAGGCTCGCCTCAAAGTTTAATGGTTGATGGTTATGAAGCAATTCGAGATGGCCGTACGGTTTTTGTAAATGCGGCTAATTTAGATTCCGTTAACAAAAAGCTTTATACCAATATCTATCTAATTTCATATAACCAGGAATCAGAAACTAAAACTTTAGATATCCTTGGTCAGTTAGTCTCTCATTGGAAATTTAATGATAATGTCAGCACTTCCGGTCAATGCTCAATTTCTAATCTTGATTGCCAGACAAACACTGATTGTGTAACTGGTTATATTTGTTCTAATGAAAATAGTTTAAATGAAACAGGAAAGTGTATTTTAAAAGAGAGCAAGACTTGTATTATAGACAGTGATTGTCCAGTTAATTTATTTTGCGATAGCTTAAAGGCTAAGTCCATTCGTGATGTCAAACGTTTAGGTGAACTTAATCAAATTAGTAGTGCTATTGAATCATATAAAACCACGAATGGTAGTTATCCTAAGTTGCAAGCGGGTACCTATGTTTTAGGTAGTAGTATGTCAGTTTGGCCTAGTTGGAAAGAAACTTTATGGGCTCAGCTTGGTTTAAGTCAATTATTATTTGATCCCATTAATACACTTGGTTATTGCGCTGGGTTCGATTCGGTCACTTGTTGGAATAATAAAAATAATACTTTTGTAAATTCAGATTTATCTTTACCTGAAGGTAGTTATGCGTTTGTCTATAAAGCGGCGACTAATGGTATTAATTATTTACTATGTTCCGTTTTTGAGACCAAGGCTTTAGGTTACAATACGACTGAGGGGCGAATTATGTCTAGCGCTTGTTCTTCTGGGGCTGCTGCAAATACGGCTCCAATACTAGTAAATTCATCAATTGATGGAATCGCTGGAGCTGAATTCAATGGTTATTTAATGGTTAAAGACACCGAAGGAGATAGTATTTCTTGGCAACTAACACCAATCTCCGATTTTTCTAGTTGGAGTGAGACCCCCGTTTTAGTTAGCACTAATGACTTAAACCAGAAAAAAATATATGCAGCTCGAGCCGGTAATATCGGTTCTTATGACATGAATCTAAAACTAACTGATAGTCGAGGGGCTATAAATAATATTAAAATAACTTTGAATATTAGTCTGACTAGAAAGATGACAATTACCGCCGACGATGCTAGCTATTTTGTTGATGCCATTAAACCGACTTACTCTTTTTATTTAAAGGACGCTAACACACTTTCTAGTTATAGTTTTACTTCACAAAATGGCACCTATACAAATATTTTTAGTAATAAAATGACAGACGCCGCTTTAATAACTAACCCCGATAATCTTAAAGTTACGGTGCCTTTACAGATACCAGCAGCCAGATCTTTTTCAAATAACGTCACTATCCCATTTCGTATCGTGGTTAATAATTATGGCTCATTGGTTACTAAAGATATAAATATTAATTTGAATATTGAAAAGCCATTGTTAAATTTACAGTGTAATAAAAATGCGCGCATCGGCGAACCCTATCAAATAGATGGTAGCTTCTGTTTATTAGGCAGCTTAACCAGTGGCAATCATACTATTAGTTATAATTTAAATTCGAGCATCCCTGGTTTAGTTATTAAAAACCAAAATGGTTTTGCTTTTTTAACCGCTGACGCTATTAATCTTTTGGCTCCAAGTTCCTCAATTGTTACTATTAATTCAAGTAATGAATATGGGGCTTCGTCTTCGGCAAGTTTCAATTTGAGTGTCGATACTTTTTGTGGTGACGGCATTAAAGAAACACCAAATAGTGAGGGTAAGGGCGGTGTTAATAATGATGGTAATGAACAATGTGATGGTGTAGATGGATTAGCCACCTCAGTTAGTGATTCATCAGTTACTAAACAGTACGGTTGTTCTACTGGTCTTGGTGTCAAAACTCCGTTTCCAATTTTAAATAATAATTATTGTATATTTACCAGTCCCGCGGATACAGGTGGCTATTGTGGCGATGGTTATTGTCAGGATAGTCATGAAAGTTGCTCTACTTGTTCAACTGATTGCGGCGTTTGTGTTAAAAAACCAGTATGTGGAGATGGTGTCCTTGATACGGGCGAGGTCTGTGATTCAGGTATGACTGTTCAAAATACATGTGACAATATTACTGAATGGATAACTCCACCAAGTTATTGCACGGGAGTTATTAAAGATAATATTAATCTTAAAGGACAAGGCGTTCAAAATTGTAAACCAGATTGTTCGGGTTGGGGTCAATGTATTGGTGGGTCTCCTGATTTAGTAGTTAATGTCGCAACTGGCTGTTTTGCTTTATCACCAAAGTTATCAGGATATTCTTGTTGTGAACTTGTAGATTGTACTCATGATAATTGTGACTGTTGTGGCCGTAGTTCTACTGTGTCTGGTTGGCTTGATTTGGTAAGCAGCGCTTATGGTGATAACTATAAAAATATTATTAAAAAAGTAACACCAGATAATGGTGCTTGTACTTATTATTACTATATACCTGGGGCAGCTGAGCAATCTTCCGCGACCTGTGATTGCGGTAAGGTTATTACTGGACCTTATGGTAATGGTAATATTTGTCCATCGACTCCGAATTGTTCTGGTAAAGGAGATAACCCTACTTTAAATAGCTGTGTATTAGCTCAAGATTCTAATAATTTAAAGAATTGGGCTATTTATACTAATCACACTTCAGCCTTTTATCGCTGTTGGAAATAGTTTTTAAATGATATGACTAAAAAGTATTTAATTTTATTTGTATTAGCAATTTTGTTGATTGGTCTTGTTGGCTTAGCTATTTACCAAACAAAAAAAAATAGTAACTTGGTGATTAATAATATTGGTAATAGTCAATTAATTAGCGGTGAAAAACCATTGGTTGTTTCTAGCACCACTAAAAATCAATTAAGTAATATAGCTAGCAGCACCACGGATTCAGTTTCTAATGTAAATACTAATACCAATACTCAAGTCAACTCCTCGGTAACCAAAGATTTAGCCGTCTTTAATAATAAATTTCCCGAGATAAATATTAAACAAATTAATTCTTTTTTAGCAGTAGCGGTTAAGGGTGACATGCAAGATTGTGAAAGTATGTCAGACTTAAATGATCAATGTAAATATTATTTTGCCTTGTATAAAAATGCCGCTGGTTATTGTGGGGATATTAATGATAAAAATATTCAGTTTGATTGTTATACTAAATTAGTTTTTAATAATTTATCCTCCAGTTTTAATAATTGCACCGCTATTAAATCAGCTTTTGAAAAAGTTAATTGTTTAGAAAATATTTTTTGGGCAATTAATGACTTAAAATCTTGTAGTATTTTTGATAGTCAAAGCATTCAGATACAACAAGCTTGTCTTGATTCGGTTATTTTTAAATCATCAATGTCTCAATATAAAAATAACTGTGCTAGTATAAAAGATACGGATATAAAAGATTATTGCGAATTACGATTTAAATAAATTTTATATGATTAAAAAAAGGTATATAATAGTTTTGTCAGTCTCGATTCTTCTTTTACTGGGTGTCTCATTATTAGTTTCTTTGTTAAAAGTAACCAATGATAAGAATATTATTGCCGTTAAGAAGTTTACTCCAGAGTTTTTATCTGCTACTGAATTAAACTCTTTTGGCATCGCTACTATTACTAAGGCGGAAGTTATTAAACGTGATCAAACTGGCAAGGTCATTATTTATAAAATTATAGGTAATGATAATGATATTGTTAATCCAGCGGAAGTAAAGCCGATTGTAAGTAATTAGTTATTAATTAAAATCTCATGTTTATTAAACTCACTAACTGGAAAAAACTTAGTGCTATCCTCGTAATGGTTGGCGCTATTTTTATTCTGCTTGTTTTACAAACCAAAGCAGCGACTCAGTCAGATGCAATTGCGGTACGCGTCATGCC
>Ga0302208_10001054_pt1 | contig 12270 bp, 9 predicted proteins | sample II_Fen_E2_3_FD_194577 | JGI IMG/M metagenome (GOLD analysis project Ga0302208, IMG submission 194577) | Peat permafrost microbial communities from Stordalen Mire near Abisko, Sweden - II_Fen_E2_3 | ecosystem: Environmental > Terrestrial > Soil > Wetlands > Permafrost | place: Sweden: Abisko...
TTTGAAAAGATTTTCAATTAGCTGAAAAGATTTTCAAAGAAATTGTTGAGTAATACTATATTTCTTTTGTTTTTGAAAAAACGATTTAATTGAAATATAGAATAAACACAATTAAGCACGATGAGAAAAAGAACCTTAGCCGGTAAGTTGAAAATGTCCAGGAGCATTCCGTGTCCACCTTCAGAAAAAGGAGCGCCATCAAAGATGTAAGCACCAGCCGACCAAATGAATAAGAAAAATGCAATAAAGAAATAAACCATCATTAATGCACCAGAAACTGTGAAAAAAACTTTTAACTTGTTCATGATTCAATAGTATTTAGTTGTTAATTCAATACGTTATTTTGATGTTATAAATATATCATATTTGACAAGATTTGTCAATAATGGTCAAATTACAATTAGACTTAATTAGCTTTTTTGGCTAATATAAAGACTTTTTCTTGATTTTGTAAAGTCATTAAAATAATGACTGATTCACCACCCTCTTTTATTTTTAATCTTTTTCTAATTTCATCAGCAGTCATTTTAAAATGCTTCACAATAATTTCCGCTCGTTCTATTTTTTGTTTTTTTAAAAATGATTGAAATTGTTTTAAAGAAAATTTATCAAAATGTAATACTTCAAATTTTCTAAAAATATTTTTATCAGCATCTGTAATTAATTCATCGCTAGTTAAAAAAGATAAATTATAATCTATTTTAGCTAATTGAAATTTAAATGCCACTTCATCAATTAAATGAGCTTTCGAAATTGCTTTATTTGGTTCGTATAAATATTTTTTAACTTTAGAAAAATCAGCAATAACGTTCGGTTCATCAATAAAAGAAAAAAATTCTTCTTTTCTAAAACCAGTAGCGCGACGATTAGCAGTTTTGAAATCACCAAACCAGAGCATAGCCATCTTACAACTATTATCTTCGGAAATTATTTCTATTTCTGGCTCTTCTGGCAATTGCTTTAACTCTTCATAATCAAAAGCTGGTGAAATTTTTACCGCCACATTATGAGTTACGGCAAATAATTGTGGGATAATATCCAACAAAGACGGACTAGAATTTAAAAATGAACGAGTTTTAGTATCGCCTATTCGGTCACGAGCTGGATCTAAAAAGAAAGCATCAACGTCTTTATTAATATTTAAAAAAGCATCGCCAATAATAAATTCAATCTTTTTATCAACGCCATAAACAACGGCATTTTCTTTAGCACAATTTATTTTCTCCTCCAATAAATCAACAGCAATTACTTTCTTAACTTGCTTAGCTAAAAAAATAGTATTAGCTCCCAAACTACAAGTTAAATCAGAGACTGTCCAATTAGCCTTAAAGCGAGTAGCAATATATTTAGCAATTCGTTCACTAGTAGACTGTTCTAGACTTAAAGAAGTAAAAAACATCTCCTCACTTTTAGTAAATTTATTAACAGCCGCTCGACGTAATTTTATTAAAGAAGCCAAGGCGCCAAAAAAAGGATTACTAATTTGGTTTTTCAAAACCAAAAGTTCTAATCTAGGATCACTATCAAGACAGTGCTCTTTGTAAGCCTTTTGTCCCGCTTCTGATTTTAGGTAATCTAATTCTAAATTAGTCATAGTTTAGTAAAATTAGCATATTATAATTAATTTGACAAACACTCAAAAACGGGTGTAATATTTTTAGACAAATATTTAGTATGAACTTTAAAAATAACACTGCCATGGCTGTAATTAAGAAAAGAGGAAGTTTTGATTTTATTTGTAGCACTCCAAGCTACAAAAAACTCAATTGCATTATGAAAGATATGTCGACTGTGACCATTGATTTCAACAAATTAGAAATCACTTATGTGGGGACCGTTCGAGTTTGGGCAGAACAATTAGGTAAGTTTATTACCCTTAATCAAATTCTACCCAGTAAGGACCCGGAAGATGATAAATACTTTACTTTTATCAGCAGCGAAATAAACCTGATTTCACAAAAACGTAAAGATGAACTCAAACAACAACAAAAACAAAGGAGAGGCAAACAAAAAATGACAGCGTAAAATTGCAGTTTTATAAACAAAAAGACCAATCAACAACTGATTGGTCTTTTTTCTTACTATCTAATAAATTCTACTAAATCCGCTAAATTTTTGAGTTTTATAATTTTTATTTTTTTAGCTTTAACATCTAAATCAGGAATAATGGCCTGAGTAAAGCCAAGCTTTTCAGCTTCAGCTAAACGCTGCTCTATTTTAGAAACGGCCCTAATCTCTCCGCCTAAACCAACTTCTCCTAGAACAATAGTATGTCGATCAAAATTCTTATTTAAATGGGATGATATAATAGCGGCACAAACGGCTAAATCTAAGGCGGGGTCATTAAGACGCAAACCACCGACTACGTTTAAAATGATATCTTGGCTAGTTAGATTAATCTTAGTACGCTTACTGAGCACTGCTGATAGGACCTGTAAGCGGTTTAAATCAAAGCCACTAGTCTTTCGTTGAGGGTAGCCAAAAACAGTCTTAGAAGCCAAAGATTGAATATCGACTAAAAATGGACGAGTACCTTCAACCACACAACCAATTACTGAGCCGGCTAAATCAACATGAGCGGCATCAATAAAAACTAAACTAGGATTATGAACTTCTTTAAAGCCTAGGCCAGTCATTTCTAAAATACCTAATTCACTAATTGAACCAAAACGATTCTTGCTTGCTCGAAGTAAACAATAGTTATTATTTGTTTCGGCTTCTAAATATAAAACTGTATCAACAATATGTTCTAATGATTTTGGTCCAGCTACCTGACCGTCTTTAGTAATATGACCAATTAAAATTACGGAAATATCGTGTTCTTTAGCTAATTCCAAGAATTTAACCGCTCCAGCTCTAATTTGATTGATACTACCAGCCTCTGAAGGAATAAGTGAAGAATAAACGGTCTGAATAGAATCAATAATAATTAACTCCGGTCTAGCTTTTAAAACCGAACTAATGATTTTTTCAATATTAGTTTCACCAATAAAACGCAAATTATCCAAAGAACAGTTTAAGCGTTCTAAGCGTCCTTTAACTTGAGCGGCTGATTCTTCACCACTAACATAAATAATAGCGTTATCTTTAGATAGAGCATCAGCAATCTGTGCTACTAAAGTGGATTTACCAATACCAGGCTCACCACTTAAAAGTGTTAATGATCCAGGCACAAAACCACCACCAAGGACACGATCAACCTCAGAAATACCAGTAATTAATCGTTGTAAATTCAAAGTATCAACTTTTTTTAAATCAATTAAATCAGCGCTACCAATTTTGGAGATAGTATCCTTTTTAGCATCTTCTTTTTTATCATGAACTTCTTCGCTCAAAGTACCCCAAGAGCCACACTCGGAACAACGCCCACTCCACTTAGGGAATTGGGCGTCGCAGTTAGAGCAAACGAAAATTGTTTTAATGTTAGACATATGATTAGCGGAAGTGAGGGGGAAATTAATTATTTCTTTTCCCAAACGGCATTATCAACCAACCATTCATTATTATTCTTTACTAAATCTAAAGTCATTTTTTGTTGATAAGAAGCACCTAATTTATCAGCTTGATTTTCTTGTCTTTCAGTTGTCACTTCCACTTTAGCCTTACCACTTTTTTCATCATAACTCAAAACTTTAGTAGTTAGAGTGTGAGTAGTAATACCATAATAAGAACCACTATATTTTTGAGCCTTAAGATCAACTACATATTTATCAGCCCAATCTCTCATGCTAGAGGTCATAAAAATTTTCAAATCAGTAACATTACCATAATCTGATTGATTGGAAAAAGAACCTAAACGTTCTGCAAATAATGATGACATTTTGGCGGCATCATTGGCATTTACATTATGAACGCTTTCTTTGGAAACATCATAAGTTTGATAATTACGAGGTTTATCACCAGGAGTAGAAGTTGGAGTAATAGTACCATCTGTTACTAAATTATTACCATTAGTGTCGGTTGTTATGGGACCATCGACGCTAGGACTAGTTTTTTTCATCAGCATCACAATAATAATAACCAGAATAAGAATCGCTACGGCGATAATAAGCAAACCAATTTTTTTACGATTTTCCATCATATATTTATAATTATTTTAGACTAGCTACCTTGAGCTTCATCAAATTGTTTTTTAGCCTCAGCAATTTCAAGCAACTGGCGAGGATCAGAAGTAATCAACTGATCTTCGGAATAAGACGCTACAATTTTAATCGCTACGTGCTTATTGCCAGCAAAGAAAATGCCTTCACCCATACCACATTCAAGTAACAAATATTTTTCTCCTTCAGTTAATAAGAAGGTTTTTTGAATTAAATCAATGGCAGCTGGTGATTGTTTAAGCAAAATCTGTAGTGATGAATTAGTCACAATTGCTTGTCCGTAAGGTGAAGTTAAAAAATCGTTTACATCCTGAGTAATTGTGGTCACACCTAAATAATATTTACGACAACGTTTAACTAAAGCAAAAATAAATTTAGCCGAATCTTCGTGTTGCATCATCCACCAAGCTTCATCAATAACTAAAATTCTCTTCTTGGTTTCAGAACGAACAATATTCCAAATATAATTAATAATGGTATAGATAGCAATTGGACGAAGTTCATCTTCCAAATCACGAACTGAGAAAGAAATCATTTGATTATTCATCTCAACGTTAGTTGGATTGTTAAGCAAACCCGCAAAGGTACCTTCAGTATACTTCTTAAGGCGTAAAGCCAAATCATTACCACCTTCCATGCCTTCTAAAACTTGTTGAAAATCACTCATCACCGGTGCCTCAACATTAGACAAGTCGGAATCTGGAGTAATATCTTTTTTGGCATAAGTTTCGAGCAAGGCACGATCAATAATGGAATCCTCATCGTAATTTAAGTTACCAAGCATCAATCTCATTAAACCTTTTAAAGTAATAACCGCTGATCTAATAATATCTTTTGGTTTGGCTTCACCGCCAATAGAACGAGGTAAATCAAAAGGATTAATTTTATTTTCTGATGACAAAGAAATATTGATATAAGTACCACCAACTGCTTCTGATAAATGTTTATACTCATATTCAGGATCAATAACAATAACATCAGAGCCAAGCATTAAAGAACGTAAGACTTCTAATTTAATTGCATATGATTTACCCGCACCAGAAGTCGCAAAAACAACCGAATTAGCATTCTGCAAAGAAAAACGATCAAATAAAATTAAACTATTATTATGACGATTAACACCATACAAAATTCCACGGTCAGAAGTAAGCTCACTAGAAATAAAGGGGAAAGAAGAGGCAACTGGTGAAGAGTTCATATTAAAAGTAATAAACAATTCATCATTACCAGTAGGTAGTGTGGAGTTAAAACCTTGCTCCGCTTGGAAATATACTCTGCGAGAATAAACTAATCTAGAACCTAAAATATCTTCAACTTGATCACTCATACGATCAAGATCTTCTAAATTATCAGAATACAAAGTGATATAAAGAGAAAATTGGAAAAATTTTTCTGTTCCCTGAGTTAAAGAATCACGCAAATATTCAATATCGTGTAAAGCAGTTTCACGAAGTGGATCGCGGGCTGCTCCCTTTTCAGCATCAGAAATAATTTGAGCACTAATTGAACCTACTTTATTCTGTAATTGTTTTAAAATAATGGCACTCTTTACAGGGTAAAAGAACATGGAAACATCAAAGGTCAAATTCAAATTAATAATTGGCGCAAACCAGCCAACACTAATATAACGAGGGTAACCAATAATAAATATTGTTCGAACAAATTTATTACCCAAAGATAGATGTTTAGCTTCCGCCTTTAAACTAGCTGGTGAAATTAAATCACGAACCGACAAGACACCGCGACGAAAAGCCTTCTCTTCTTCGATGATATTTTTAGCTTCATCAGAAGTAATCTTTGGTTCTGGTTTAGCGTTATTTTGAGAATTAGTTAAATCTCTAATATCAGAATTTAAACCAATTTTCTTTTGATTGTCTTCTTTATTAAAATCTATCATAGATCAACTCGTAATTTATTTATATCAACTAATTCTTGATGTTTAGCAGTCTCTGGGTTATAAGTCTTATAATAAAGCTCAATAAGTCCCTGGGTATCTAATCTTTCAACAGCTACGCCCATTGATTCTAAACCACCAAACACACTTTCTACCCGACGATTAAGCATTTCCTGATAAGATCTAAAGATTTTATCTTTTAAAATAATTAGGGATGCGGGACGAATAGCATCTTTAAAGGAATCAAAGAAACTTTTATGTTTATCGGTAGCTGGATCATATGGTACAACTACATAAAAACGCTTATTCATAATTTTACCCAAAGAAGTAAGTTCTTTAATATACGCCATGTACTCTCCAGTTTGGGCTTTTAATAATTTATTGGTTTGTTCTTTTTCTTTACCCTTTAAATATTCTAGATAATTATTAATATCTAATTCCCGAGACTGAATAACAATCTGTAAAGTAAAACTTAAATTATTTAAAAATCTAATATAAGAATCAATAACCGCATTCTGTTCATCTTCACTTTTTAAAGCAAAATTAATACTAGAAACTAATAAAACAGAACGCAAAGTACCGTCTTTCATGATAACGGTATCATCACGAATCTCAGCAATATCAAGATATTCCTGGGTCGAAGCGTTTATTTTATTATTTGCTAATTTATTTTCCGGCATAATTTTACTCTCGGTTAGTTATCTCTAAATCACCTTCATCATCAGAACCACGATATTCACCTTCGGTATCAACTACTAAAGATAGTTCGGCTAAACGTGATTTTTTATAATATTCTTTTGATGATTTAGTTGAATCGAACTTTAAAGTCGGAATTTTTTCTTCATCAGTTACTGGCGCTAAACGATTATTCCAAACTCGAATATTAGGACGACGCCAAGTTTGTACAATATTAAGCATGAAAAAATGAAAAGGGCGTCCATTTATTTTAACAAAACCAAAGGTCACAGCAATAATAAAAATCGTGATACTAAAAGTTAAAAATAAAGCAAAATCAAAAATTTTATAAGAAATGCCAATTACAATAGCGGCAGCTAAAAAAATAACAAACTGACGAGCCGTAATCGGACCAATGATTTTATCTTCAACATCAATAAATTGTGGGACGGTAAATTGTTGCATAGACTAAAACATCAAACGACTATTTAAAGCGATAATAGCTTCTATTTCTTCCCAAAATAAGTATCCGGAAGTTTTATTAGCTTGATAAGTGTCAGCACATTGTTTAAGGCTAATACCTTTAGTTAAAGCTTCTAAACCCATCTTTAAATAAATGGAATTAACAATACTTTCACGCCAAGCTAAAACACCAGAAACCATTTTGTCATAACCATCTTTTTCTAACAATTTAATTTTTGATTCTACCTTAGCAGTGGCTTCAAGTGGTGAAGTACCAAAACGTCTAAAATTTATAATATCTAAATATTGTAATTCTTCTAAAGGGCCCATTACCTTTGGAGCAGTTCTTACGTTAACAACTGGTGTTTGAACAGGATTAACTTTAACAATTGGTTTATTCACAATTGCGGCCTCACTTCTTAAAGAAGCAATTGATGGCTGACTGACTACTGGAACAACTTTAGGAACAACTGGTTTTTGTTCGACTACCTTTGGTGCTTCTTTAGTGTGAAATAATTTTGCAAAAAGACCAACTTTTTTTTCTGGAGGACGATTTATTTTTGGCTCCAAAGGAGCATTTGGCTTAATAGCATCAATTGATTTAATAACGGTAGCAGCGACGGTGGCAGTAATTGGAATTACTGGTGACACAGGAACAACCGGAATTACTGGAATTACAGGAGCAACAGGCTTAACTGGAGTTACCGGAATATTAACAATTGGAGTAATAGGAGTTTCAATTTTCTCTACAGACTTAACAATAACTGGCTTAACTTCTTCTAGTTTTTCTAATAATTTTTCACTAGCTTCAATCGGAGTAGGTAAATTAAAAGGGACGCTTGGTTTTTTGATTGCCCCGCTACTAATAGCTGTTTTTAAATCATAAGGAATGTCACGAGCTTCCTGTTTTTCATAAAGTTCACGAACCTTATCTAAACCAGTCTTAACTGGTTCAGTATTAAGTGGTAAAGCTAACTCAGCACCACTAGCTAAAGTTTGACTAGCACTAAGTTCGTCGGCCGCTTTAAATATTTTGTCGATAACTTTATAGTCTAAACCTAAGCCACCGGAAGCGATATCTTTACTAAGCGTTAAACGAGCATCAACCCGACTTCTGATCCCCTTGATATAAGTAGTTAAAATATTTCTAAAACGAGAATTAAGTTCTACGCCAGCAAAAACAACACCAGCGTCTTTAATTACTTTCTCAACACCGGCTAAATGAGCTGGGGCCAAAACAGTTTTAGGAACAATCGAAGAATAAGAAGCATTATAACCAAGATAATTGGCAACTGGAAAAAATAAACGCTCTTTTAAATCAGCAGTTAATTTTTTAGCAGTTTCTTGATTCAAAGAAAAATCAGAAACAAAATAAATTGATAAATCTGCTAAAGGAATAGCTTTAACCATCACCTTCATAACAGTAGCGGCTAAATCTATTTTGTATTTAGTTTCCAAATCAGAAATAACGGCCATCGCTGCTGGCGAAGACACGCTATCACGCAAATTAGCGGGTAGAGTATTAAATTTTTGTAAATAATCAAACATGGTAATTACTTGCGACTAAGGCGATTAATTTCTTGATGGATAGCTTTATATTCTAGACTGGAACTTGGATATTTAGTTAAGTTTTTTTGAAGATCAAAAATAATTTTTTGACGTTCAGTAATAGCTGGATCAATATTTTTAGTTTCTACTCTTTCTGGTCGACTAGTTATTTCTCCACGATTAACTGGAAAAATTTCCCAATTATCTATCATCACACCATCCATACTCTCAGGAAAAAAAACTAAATTACGATATAATTTTAAAACCTTACGAACTAATTCTTTTTCATCCGGTTTTAAAGTTTTAATGTTTGGCGACTGACTTAAATACTCAGCTAAAGTTACTTCGTTAAATAAATCACTGCCATATTTTTTAATAAAATCTTTTAACCAATTAGCCACCGATGGTGAAGCTGGGTGACCATCTAAAATAATTTGATGATCACTAAGTTTTTCTTGATTGTTATAAAACAATGACTCAACTCGATCTTCTAAAGTTTCATCTTCATTAAAAGCTTGAAAAATAGCAATATTAAAATCTTGAAGTTTATTTGGTTCGGCTTTAATAGCAGGCACTAATTCACTAGTAAAGGTTTTAATAATGAGATCCTTCTTCTCGGCTGATGACATTTCAGTAATCGGACCAAATTGTTTTTCATCTGTTAGTTCTAATTCTTCATCAACCTCATCTTCTAAAATTGAATCAAGTACCGGCACAAAAATTTCTGCCTCTAAATGATTAGCGATTTCTTCACCTTTATCTTTATCTAATTTAAATTTTAAATTTAAATAATCTGGTAAATCATCAAGAGTAAGTTCACCAATGGCAACTAAAATTACCGCAAAAGATAAAGAAACATTGTAAGCGTCTTCTAATTTTTTAACTATTAAAGACGCCTCAAAACCACCGACCATTTCCTGAAGTTGGTCTGGTAAATCGTGAAATCTTTCAAGACAATCTGATAAATATGCTTCTTTCATATATTACTCTTTATTTTCCTCTTCGGCAGCCATGGCTGATAATGGTTTTAATTTATTACCAATTAACTCATCACCTTTACTAACAGTTTTCTTTAATTGATTGAAGGTACGCATAAAGAAATTGCGATCATCAACTGACATACTAGTCTTAACATTTGTATTACCACTTTCACTGCTAGAACCTTTGTCTAAGTGAGAAATTAATTTATCAACAGAGGCATCAAATTTTTCCGCCATTGCCTCAGTGTCTGGATTAACATCTTTAAGTGAGTCTCTCTTACCGGATTCAGTTTCTACAACTCTTTGAGCATTGCTTGGAGACCATTTTTCAATTTGACTATCAATGGCTTCACGAATAGCATCTGGGTCAGCATTAGCTTTTTCCATATTAGCAATCATTTGGCCAATTACCGCATCATAACGCTTACCACCATCAGGATCAGATTGAGGAATATGACCAACAAGTTTTGCATCTTGAAGAGCAGAAGCACTATCATCAACTAACTCTTCATTCTTAGCACCAGATTGATGCATGATTTCATGTTGAGTGGTGTTATATTCCGCACGTCTTCTTTCAGAAGCAGTTGCCCCTTCATATGACACATCAGTATTCTTTAAAGACATACCAGAAATAGAACCAGAAGCTAAACGAGATTTAGCAGTATTTAATTGACTAATCTTTTGAGCATTAACTTCACCACCAACTTTTTGTAAAGCGGAAATTTCATCATCAATTAAACTGGACATAACCTTAGACAGATTACTTAATTGAGCTCCGCTAGCCTGATTAACACCAGCCGCTGAGTCTAATTTATAATCAATGCCTAAATCTTTAGCTTTATTATTAATCTTTTCAAAACTAGCACCCATAATATCTTTAGAGACATTACCAGCAGAATTTTGGGCGAAAGTATTATATTGTAAAGCACCACTACCAGCATTTACCTTCATGCCAGCACCAGCTTGTTTATATTGAGTGGAAACTTTATCTTCAAGTGTTGATGAATCATATCCTTTGCTTACCAATGAAGAATCTAATCGGCCTAAAGTTGCTGAATCAATATTTCCCTTTCCTTTTTTAAAGGCTGCCAAAGCTTTTGCCATGGCCTCCATTTTTTTAGGATGTAAAGGAGCTGTAGTATCGTTAACTTCAGCCACCATATTATCAATTGCTTTTACAGAATCTGGATCAGCACTATTTAATTCTTCAAATCTTTTTTTCCAAGTTTCACTTAAACCAGCACTAGAATAAATTTCACTAGGCTTATTCATGTTCTTCAATAAATCTGGTTCGTTAGAAGCAATTTTAACCCAATCTTTGGCTGCCTTCTTTTTCTTAATCATATTACCCATTGCCTTATCCGTTCTATCAAAAGCCTTAGGGCCACCAGTAGCATTATCTAAGAATCCATTGCCATCAGCAATCTTTTTATTCTTTTCATGTTTTCTAAGTCTAGCTACAGCTTCTTCTTCGGATGTAGACCAAGTGTGAGTGGCGCCAGTCGCTTTAGCATTAGCAATATTTGTTTTAAGGGAAGCTAGAGTAGCTTTATCAGTTGTTTCTTGAGCACTATTTCCATATGATTTAACATCCGCCTTAGCCTTATCATAATTTTTCTTTAACTTATAACCAGTAAAACCACCAACTACTCCGCCGATAGCAGTTCCAACTCCACCAAAAGCAGTTCCATAAGCAGCTCCATTTAAAGCACTTCTAGAAATACGTCCTGTTGTTTGAGTTTTAGCATTATTAATTAAGTCAGTACCCTTTTCAGCCGCTTTCTCGCCAATGCCAATTTTTTTCAAATATTTTTCACGGGAAGCAACTTTTTCTTTATTCCTAGTACTAACTAAATCATCTTTCCATTGTGTAGCAAAATCACCAACCAGGGTACCTTTTCTTTTTCCAGTGACTAAATCTTTTTCATTTTTATTAAATATCGAAGAATTAGCTAATTTACCAACGCCACCAATAGCAACTTCTTTAGATCTCTTACCAAGAGCTACGCCAGCACCAGTCACAGCACCAAGAGCTAATGTCTTTCCTTTATTAAGTTTAGACATACCCATTGATAAAGCTGAGCCAGCTTCAGAACCAACACTCTGAGCAATTTGCATACCACCAAGTAACATACCAATAGCAATTACAAATTTAGCCATCGCCGCTGGAGTTCCTGCCTTAGAACCTAAACCAGATGTGTCAGCTGCGTCAGCATTAGCAGCTGTTAAATCACTACTAGTAGATGAGGCAGTGATTGGGCTAGTAGCACCTTGCAAAGCAGCAAATGACAACCATAAGAAGAAAGCAATCACTGGACCAACTAATAAATTACTAGTCCATTTGCTCCACCATTGACCAGAATATTTGGATGCCCCTGGAACAGCTTGTAAGAAAAAAGCGAGGGGTGATAAAACTACTAAAATCCAAATCATTACTAATCTGATAACTAACATACCTAACATTGAGGCAACAACTACAGTTGCAATAATCACATAAATCAAACCAAAAATATAAGCACTAACAATAGTACCAAAAGTGACTGCTGAAGAATCGGAAGCAACCGCAATTTTAGTAACATCAGAGATACCTAATAAATCTAAAAGATTACCA
>Ga0302208_10001056_pt1 | contig 12258 bp, 9 predicted proteins | sample II_Fen_E2_3_FD_194577 | JGI IMG/M metagenome (GOLD analysis project Ga0302208, IMG submission 194577) | Peat permafrost microbial communities from Stordalen Mire near Abisko, Sweden - II_Fen_E2_3 | ecosystem: Environmental > Terrestrial > Soil > Wetlands > Permafrost | place: Sweden: Abisko...
TGTGAAGGTACCGGTCTTTTTTGGACGAAGCACATAGGTAAAACCATACGATGTTTCAGATTGATACTTCCCATTCACAATGGTGGTTGATGAACTCATCGACGTGGATGGACCATAAAGGATTTCAAAAAACTCGCTGAGTTCAGCAATACGTAAATCCTCAACTTCGGTATTTGCTGAATAGACCAGGTTGAAATATTGCCCCATAATGACCTGTTTGGGTGCATCGCCGGTTAATGTCACCGCGTCGGCCGCCATCAGTTGAAGGCTTGCTCCGCTCAACATCAGGACGAATGCCAGTATCAATTTGTTCCTCATTTCAATATGCTTTATCAATCTGTAAAATTACGTTTTTTTACCAGTCTTTGTCCGTTTTGCGAGATTTGCTTTGCTGCATCTGAAGCTTTTTGACCTTTTCCTGCGTATCTTTTTCGTCCTGACTCAATGCATCCAGCAATTGGCGTGCCTTTTCCTTAGAAACCTGCTCCTGTTGCTGTTGCTGTTGATCCTGTTTTTTGTTCTGGTTTTGCTTTTTTTCCTGATCATCCTGCTTCTGTTGTTGTTTCTGCTTGTCCTTCTGATCGTTCTTTTGGTCCTTTTTATTGTCTTTTTTCTGTTTTTGCTGTTGTTGTTGCTTTTTCAGCATGGCTTGAGCCAAGGCAAGGTTGTAGCGGGTTTCATTATCTCCAGAGTTAATTTTCAAGGAGTTTTTGTAAGCATCAACCGCTTTGTCGTATTCTTTGTTTGCCATAAATACGTTGCCGGCATTGTGGAAAATCTGTGATTTTTTAACGGGGTCGTTCTGAACGTTCAGAGCATTCTGATATTGTTCAAGTGCTTCCTTGGGTTTGTTTTGTTTATAAAGTGCATTTCCGAGATTGTAGGCTCCTTCCTTGGAATGCGGATTGATTTCCAGTGCTTTACGATACTGGATTTCTGCTTCCGTGTATTTCTTTTTTTCATATTGACGGTTGCCTTTCCTAACGTCGCTGCGTTCAGCCTTCTGTGCAATGGCTGACGAAGTTGCAAGAATCATCAATGCGAGTAATATATAGGGTGTCTTTTTCATATCAAAACAATCTGACGTTGCGTAAATGCTTGTTTTTGCGTTGCATAATCAGGAGGTCGGCCACCAACAACACGAGAACGATCCAGGCAAGTCCGTCGAATTGTTCGTCGTATTCGCTGTAAACTGCTGATTCCAAGTTCGTTTTAGTCATTTTGTCCAATTGCGCTTCCAAAATTTTAATTGCCGCATTGGAGTTGTCCGAACGCACATAAATGCCGTTGCCAGCGGCAGCGATGTCCTGACACATCTTTTCATTCAGCTTGGTAATGACTACGTTACCCTCCTTATCCCTACGGAAATCGCTACTGTTGGGCATTGGGATGGGTGAACCTTGTTCAAGTCCCAGTCCGACCACATGAACCTTGATGCCTTCCTTCTGAGCTTCTTTGGCGGCTTCCGTGGCGTCATCTTCGAAGTTTTCACCATCAGTGATGAGTATGATGGCGCGTTCAGCTTCGCCTTTTGGAGGAAATGATTTCATACACAGGCCGATGGCTTCTCCAATCGCTGTACCTTGCGTGGGTACGAGTTCGGGTGAAATGGTGTTCATGAACATCTTGGCCGAAACGTAATCGGAGGTAATGGGCAATTGAGTAAACGCATCGCCAGCAAAAACGACCAGTCCGATTTTGTCATCTTTCAGTTTATCAACCAGTTTGGACAATATCTGTTTGGCTTTTGCCAGACGGTTGGGTTGTATGTCTTCTGCCAACATGGAATTGGATACGTCGAGGGCAATCATCAGTTCAGCACCCTTGCGTTTGGATTTTTCCAGTTTGGAACCGAATTCCGGCCCTGAAATCATGATGATGGTAATGGCGATTGCTGAAAGCTGCAAAATGAACTTCAACAACGGTCTTCGGTAGGAAACATCGGGCATGAGCTGTGCCAGCAAAGCCGGATCACCAAAGGCTTTCAGGCGTTTTTGCTGTCTGATGTTTATGAGCAGGTAAATCAATATGATAACCGGTATCAGGAGCAGCAAATAGAGATATTCTGGATTAGAGAATCGAAACATGGTTCGTACTGTTTTATGGAAGACGACGTAAGATGGTATTTCTCAATAAGATTTCTAAAAGTAGCACCAAAAGTGCTCCAATTGCGAATATCCTATATTCCTCGTGTTTCTTACTATATTCGTGAACATTCATCTTGGTTTTTTCCAGTTGGTCAATTTTTTGATAAATGCTGCTCAGGCTGTTGGTGCTGGTTGCCCGGTAGAATTCACCCCCGGTGGTCTGGGCAATCTGCCGAAGCGGCGGTTCATCAATATCGACGTCAATGTTTTGATATTGAATGCCATAAGCAGTCTGGAATGGATAGGGAGCCTTGCCCTTCCGCCCGACGCCGATGGTATAAACGCGGATACCGAAGGTTTTGGCGATTTCAGCAGCCGTGATCGGATCGATGTCTCCTCGGTTGTTGGAGCCGTCTGTCAAAAGGATGATGACTTTTGATTTGGCTTGGGAGTCCTTGATACGACTGACAGCGTTGGCAAGACCAAGACCGATGGCCGTACCATCTTCAATCAGACCGCTCTTGATGCTTCCGAAAAGGTTGAGCAGCACGGTATGATCGGTTGTGAGAGGACATTGCGTAAAGCTTTCAGCAGCAAAAAGTACTAAGCCGATGTTGTCGTTCGGACGTCCCGATATGAAGTTGGACGCGACTTTTTTGGCTGCTTCCAACCTGTTGGGCCGGAGGTCTTCGGCCAACATGCTGCTGGAAATATCCAACGCTATGACAATGTCAATGCCTTCGGTGGTGACATTCTGAAAACTGTTGGAAGACTGTGGTCTGCAGAGTACCAAGATGATCAGGACAAACGCCATCATTCTCAGTACAAATGGAACGTGTTCCAGTCGATTTTTCCAGGATCGTTTCAATCCTTCAAAGGCAAAACTGTTGGATACCTGTAGTGTCGCAAAGCGGTTTTTACGGCGCATCACATACCAGGCGACGGCTGGGATGAGAAGGAGCAGCAAATACAGGTAATATGGATTGGCTAACGTCATTTGGGCATGTATTTATTCAAATCATCTGAATTTGAAACCGCTGGCTTGATTTCGTCTTCAGAGGTTTCCTTAATCAGTTCTTCCTTTTGTTCCTCGATGGACTTCACTTCTTCCTGTTTGGTCTGGTTTACAAAGAGATAAGAATTGATCATACTAAGTTCATTCTCACTTTCCAAGGGTTCAATTTTTGCAAACTTCACCAAATCAGCTAATTGTAGGATTTGACTGAGATTCTGATAGACCGATTGAGTGGACTTGTCGCGTTTGAACAGGGTCAGGATTTCATCCGTAGTCATTTCCAGGGCGTTGAATTGGAAGCGGCGTTCGATGTATTTGCGGATGATCTCCGTCAATTCGGTGTAGTACTTTTTGTTTTTGCCGAATTTCCAGATTTTCTCTGCTTTCAATCGGTCCAGTTCCATAATAGCAACCACGTGCGGCGGGAGCAAGTTTTCTTGAGCAATGGTTATTCCTTTCAGCTTAGGGAATTTTTTACGCAGGTATAACCAGATAAACAGCAGTACCAACGCATAGAACAATAGGAAGATACAGGTTTCCACCCAATAATCGCTCAGTACAAAAGGCGGTTTCTGAACGCCCTTGATATCGTAAACTTGCATCTTAACCGTATCCACCTTGTAGGTTAAGACATTGATCGCCAGATTATTGCTTTCGTAGGTGTCGGTGCCTGCCAATATTTTTACAGGAGGAATGTAATAAAGGCCGGTATCAAACGAGGTTACCAAGTAGTCGGTTTTCAGTTCGATCCGTTCCTTATTGATGCTGATTGTATCCAGTTTTCCGCGGTTAAGTATTTCCAGACCTTTCACCAAAGTATCGCCCGGAAAGGTCGGAAAAATATACTGTAGGGAGGCAGGGCCTGAAACCGAAACATGGTACAGGGTTTGCTCACCTATCATCAGTGCGCTGGAATCGATGGTGGTTTTGACGCTGACCCGTTGTTGCGCCTGAAGCGATGAAAGCGTCAGGATCAGACCCAGCAAGACGAGAGTTTTCTTAAACATATTAATTTCGGAGATTGAACAGGTTCATCAAGGCTTTTACATAGTCCTGATCGGTTGAAACGGAAACCGAATCCACTTTGCTTTTCTGAAAGGTATCTTGCAGGGCAAGCTGCTGTATTTCCCACCAACGACGGTAGATGGCGCGGACTTTGGCTGAGGACGTGTCGATTTGGCGCTCCTCCCCTGTTTCTGCATCCTTGATTTGTATCAATCCGACGGAAGGCAAATTCGTTTCCCGTTTGTCGAACACCTGAATGGCTACGATGTCGTGTTTACGATTGGCAATGGTCAGGTCGGTCTGAAAACTCTTCGGATCGATGAAGTCGGACAAGACAAAAGCTGTGCAGCGTTTTTTGATGACGCTGGTCATGTATTTCAAGGCACCGCTCAAATCGGTCTTGGTATTTTCAGGCTGGAAATCAATGAGTTCCCGTATAATGAACAGAATGTGTTTCTTTCCTTTTTTGGGAGGAATGAATTTTTCCAGTTTGTCGGAATAGAAAATTACCCCGATCTTGTCGTTGTTCTGAATGGCTGAAAACGCTAGTGTGGCTGCCATCTCTGTCATCATGTTTTGTTTGAGCTGGTGGTTGGAACCGAACATGCGGCTGCCCGACACGTCGATCAGCAGCATCACTGTCATTTCCCGCTCTTCCTCGAAAATCTTGACATAGGGATGGTTGAAGCGTGCCGTCACGTTCCAGTCAATGCTTCGGATATCGTCACCGAACTGGTATTCCCGGACTTCGGAAAAAGCCATACCCTTGCCCTTGAAGGCAGTGTGGTACTGGCCGGCGAAGATGTTCTGGGAAAGACCGCGGCTCTTGATTTCTATCCGTCGGACGCGTTTCAGTAAATCGCTGGTTTCCATGCTCAAAAATTAGGGTACTTCGACCGCGTTCAAGATTTCGCTGATGATTTCCTCGCTGGTCAGGTTGTTGGCTTCGGCTTCGTAGCTCAATCCGATGCGGTGACGCAAAACATCGTGGCATACTGCACGGACGTCTTCGGGAATGACGTAGCCGCGACGTTTGATGAAGGCATAGGAACGGGCTGCCAGCGCTAGGTTGATAGAGGCACGGGGTGAACCACCGAAGGAAATCATTTCCTGCAAGTTCTTCAGGCCGTATTCAGCCGGATAGCGGGTGGCGAAAACGATGTCCACGATGTAGCGTTCGATTTTTTCGTCCATATAGACCTGACGAACGACTTTGCGTGCTTCGAGTATTTCTTCTGTTTTTAGGATGGGCATGATGGGAGGAAGCTTTTCGCCAATATTTTGACGGATAATCAAGGTTTCTTCTTCCTTTTTGGGGTATCCGATGACCACTTTCAACATGAAACGGTCTACCTGGGCTTCAGGCAACGGATAAGTACCTTCCTGTTCAATAGGGTTTTGAGTAGCCATAACTAAAAATGGAGCATCCAATTCATACGTGTTGTTGCTTATGGTCACCTGGCGTTCCTGCATGGCTTCGAGCAAGGCACTCTGCACTTTGGCCGGGGCACGGTTGATTTCATCAGCCAAAATGAAGTTGGCGAAAATCGGTCCTTTCTTGACGGCGAATTCTTCCTTTTTCTGACTGTAGATCATGGTACCCACCACGTCGGCTGGCAAAAGGTCGGGTGTGAACTGAATGCGGCTGTATTTCGCATCAATCAGGGATGCCAGACTCTTGATGGCAAGTGTTTTTGCCAGTCCTGGAACCCCTTCCAGCAAAATATGACCGTCGGACAGCAATCCGATCATCAACGATTCCACCAAATGTTTTTGACCGACAATGACTTTCTCCATGCCGAGGTTGATCATGTCTACGAACGAGCTTTTTTTTTCAATCAGTGCGTTCAGTTCCCGAATGTCTATGTTTTGACTCATGTAAAGTGATTATTGATTAGTGATACTTGCGTTTTTAATTAAGCACTGCAAAATTAAAAAGGATAGGCTTCATTTTAACAGTCAGACCCGTTAAAAACAGTTAAGCCTATCCCAATAATGTAGAAAAAATTCGGTGTAATCCGTTATTTCTGCCCTAAAATCTGTAGTTGAAGCGCTTTGGCTTTTGCAACCAAGGCTGGGTTCTGAGCATCTATGATCTTGGGGTCGGGTTTTGGAATCCGAATGGTCGTTCCGACAGGTATATCGTTTGGATTTTTAATGACGTTTTTGTTCGCTTGGTACAGGTAAACCCAGAACGCTTTGTGCCCATAATATTGAAGTGCCAATAATGTTAGACGATTGCCTGGAGTCAGCACGACTGTGGCGAGGTCTCCGGAAGTGGGTGCAACGGATGGTTTGGCAGGCGTTGCGGTTGCCTTGGTTTCTGCAGGTTTGATTATAGGTGTTGCTGGTTTGACCGTTTTAGCAGGTTTGATTACAGGAGTTGCTGGTTTGACCGTTGTGGCAGGTTTTTTTACCGGCGCAACAGCGAGCTTTTGAGAGGCTGTTGGTGGGGCTTGTTTGACTGGTGGTGCAGTTGGTTTGCTTGTAGAGGCAATCGGTTTGGCTGCAGGAATTGCAGTAGGTGTGGCCTGTTTGACAGGTGCTGAAATAGTTTTGACTGCAGGTAGAGTTGGTTTTTTAATTGCTTCCGTTGCAGCAGGTTTTGCAGAACCAGGTTCTTTTGCTACGGATTGAACGACAGCTTCCAGTGAGTCGTCGGCTGTTTTGGTACCTGTCGAATCGGATTCCTCAGCCAAGGCCGCCAAATCTTGTTGCAAAGTGGCATCGGCTTCCAATGAATCAATCAACTCAATTTCATTGATTTTAACAGCGTTTTCCCTCCTGCGTTGGTCGTTGGAAAGCCAGGACCAAATGCCAAGTACGGCAATAACAATGAAAAAAAGAATCCACATGATGGTGGAACGTTTGATTTTTCTTGGACCTTTTGGGTTGTCTGTATATTCAGATTGGGTCATTTCTTCGTTGTTTTTTGCGTTTATCATTGGTTTTTCCTTGGTTGTCATTGTTCTCTTCTCAACCTGAGCTGCAACGGCACTTTCAGTTCTTCCATCCAATTCGACGGGTTCGAGATGTGCATAGGGCTGATTGACAGCATTCTTAAGGTCTGCATCGGGAATGAATGAAACTTTATAGTGTTCTCTGATTTCGAATTCTTCGCCAGTGGATACGTTCACACTTTTACGGGCTTCCACCAAAACGAGTTTGAGGGTACCCAATCCATTGATTTTTAAGATACCATCTTCAAATAGTCCGTCCTCGGCATTTTTAAAAAAGGCTCTTAAAAATTCTTCGGCATCTTTCTTTTTTAATTTACCGGCATCAGCCAGTTGCTCGGTCAAATCCTGAAGAAGCAGTTTATTGTTCATGGACGGTGTAGTTTTTGATTTTTTCCTTCATCGTAGTTCCTGCCTTGAAACTGGCAACATACTTGGGAGGAATCATCCAACGGCTTCCAGTAGATGGATTGACAGATACGCGTTCCTCTTTCTTTTTCACTTCAAAAGTTCCGAAACCCTGTATGGCCAGACTGTCGCCATCCGCAAGGATTTTAGCGATCAGTGCCGAAGTCAGGTCAAGCAGTTCGCTGGCACGATTGCCGGTCGCCGGAACGGTCTGCTGAATTTTCTGAACAAGCTCTTTGTTTTTCAAAACAATGGTTTTTTTAGTTTGTGCTGCGATATTAGTCAAAAGTACACAATTTTGCAATTTCTGCCAAACAATAATGGCCGCCTTTTTATAGGCAGCCATTACTTTATGTATCAGTGGTTCTGAGCTTATCTCAATGCGGCTTGAGCGGCTGCTAAGCGGGCAATGGGAACTCTAAACGGAGAGCAACTTACGTAGTTCAAACCAACACGGTGGCAGAACTCAACAGAAGAGGGTTCACCTCCGTGTTCACCACAAATACCACATTTCAGTTCGGGACGAACGGAACGGCCTTTTTCAACGGCCATTTGAACCAATTGCCCAACCCCCTTCTGATCGAGAACCTGGAACGGATCCACTTTCAGAATTTTCTTTTCCAGATACGTAGGCAGGAAGGACGCAATGTCGTCGCGGCTGTAACCGAACGTCATCTGAGTCAAGTCATTGGTACCGAAAGAGAAGAATTCGGCAGCTGAAGCGATGCGGTCTGCGGTCAAAGCGGCACGAGGGATTTCAATCATGGTACCAACCTTGTAATCAATGCGTTTGCCAGTTTCAGCAAACAAAGCTTCAGCAGTGGAACGGATGATCTTTTCTTGTTCCAGGAATTCATAAAGGATACCGGTGAGCGGTACCATGATTTCGGGAATGGCAGTGATGCCTTCCGATTGCAGTTCCAAAGCGGCACCGAGGATGGCGCGGGTCTGCATTTCGGTAATTTCGGGGAATGTGTTGCCTAGGCGACAACCGCGGTGACCCAACATCGGATTTTGTTCCTTGAGTGATTCAATACGCTGTTGAATTTTTTTCAAAGGAATGTTCATGATTTTGGCCAATTCGGCTTGTTCCCTTTCTTCGTGAGGAACAAATTCGTGCAAAGGGGGATCTAGCAGGCGAACCGTCACAGGTAGGTCGTGCATGGCTGCGAAAATACCCTTGAAGTCAGCTTTCTGATATGGCAGAATTTTTGCCAAAGCGATGGTGCGTCCCTCAACAGTTTCAGCCAGAATCATTTCACGCATGGCTTTGATTTTTTCACCTTCGAAAAACATATGTTCCGTACGGGTCAGGCCGATGCCTTTGGCACCGAACTTGCGGGCAACTTCTGCATCGTGTGGCGTATCTGCATTGGTGCGGACGCTCATGCGGGTATATTTGTCGGCTAGTGCCATCAGTTCAGCGAAATCATCGTCCACTTCGGCTTCAGTCGTACCAACGGCACCTAAGTAAATGTCACCGGTGGAACCGTTTAGAGAGATTGCATCGCCTTCTTTTAGGACGATGTCGCCTACTTCGATGGTTTTGGTGCTGTAGTCGATTTTCAGAGTGCCTGCTCCTGATACGCAGCATTTGCCCATGCCGCGTGCCACAACGGCCGCGTGCGAGGTCATACCGCCACGAGCGGTCAGAATGCCTTGAGCGGCAGCCATACCGGCCAAATCTTCGGGGGAAGTTTCGATGCGGACCATGATGACTTTTTCACCACGGGCAGCCCAATCGGAAGCGTCGTCGGCGTTGAATACGATTTTGCCGGAAGCGGCGCCCGGAGAAGCAGCCAAACCTTTGGCGATGACTTTGGCACCCTTGATGGCTTTCTTATCGAAAACCGGGTGAAGCAATTCATCCAACTTATTGGGCTCCACACGCAAAACAGCGGCTTTTTCGTCGATCATGCCTTGATGCAGCATGTCAATGGCAATTTTAACCATGGCAGAACCGGTACGTTTTCCGTTACGGGTCTGAAGGAACCAAAGCTTGCCTTCCTGAACGGTGAATTCCATGTCCTGCATGTCCTTATAATGGTTTTCCAGTCTGGTCTGGATGGCATCCAGTTCCTGATAGATGGGCGGCATGGCTTCTTCCATGGAAGGATAATTGGATGCACGGTCGTCTTCGCTGACTCCAGCCAGTTTGGCCCAACGTTGTGAACCTTCCTTGGTGATTTGCTGTGGGGTACGGATACCGGCCACAACGTCTTCACCTTGCGCATTAATAAGGTATTCACCGATAAACATGTCTTCACCGGTGGCGGCATCGCGGGAGAAGCATACGCCGGTGGCGGAAGTCTGGCCCATGTTGCCGAACACCATTGCCTGAACCGTAACGGCGGTACCCCATTCTGCCGGGATGCCTTCCATTTTGCGGTATAAGATGGCGCGGTCGTTCATCCAACTGTCGAATACGGAGCAAACGGCGCCCCAAAGCTGATCGTAGGAACTTTCCGGAAAATCGTGACCGGTTTGTTTCTTGACGGCAGCTTTAAATTTGGAAACCATCACTTTGAGGTCTTCAACGGCCAGTTCAGTATCCAGTTTCACACCCTTTTCTTCTTTGATGTGCTCAATGATTTCTTCGAAGGGGTCAATATCGTTTTTGTTGACGGGTTTCATGCCTAAGACAACGTCACCGTACATCTGAACAAAGCGGCGGTAAGAGTCCCAAGCGAAACGAGCGTTGCCGGTTTTGCGGGTAAGCCCTTCAACCACAGCATCATTCAATCCTAAGTTGAGGATGGTGTCCATCATTCCCGGCATGGAAGCACGTGCACCCGAGCGAACAGAAACCAGCAAGGGGTTTTCCACATCACCGAATTTAGAGTTCATCAGCACTTCCACACCGGAAATGGCTGCTTCGACTTCAGCTTTCAATAAAGCAATGACTTCTTGTTTTCCAAGTGTGAAGTATTCGGAACAAACATCAGTGGTGATGGTGAAACCCGGAGGAACGGGTACACCGATCAAATTCATTTCAGCCAAATTGGCTCCTTTACCACCAAGCAGGTTTTTCATGGTTGCTTTACCTTCGGCATGTCCGTTTCCGAAGGTGTAGACTCTTTTCGTTGTCATTCGTGTCTTAGATTTATGTGAAAAAAATTAAGTTTTTCTTGAGATACGCAAATGTAAAAAAAAACCTTTTGAACGTCCTATAAAAACAGTCCAAAAATTTGCTAAAATTCCGATACAAAAAGAAATCTGACTCTTATTTCGTATTTTTGCAGCTTGAATCGGAAAAGGTTCACCCCCAATTGGATATTAACGCCCTCAAATTGTAGCATTTTGGCAAAAAATAGAAAAGTTCTTCCTGTTTTGGAAGCAGTCACGATTACGGATGTCGCCGCAGAAGGAAAAGCACTGGCAAGAGTCGGTGAAATGGTCGTATTCGTGCCTTTCGTGGCACCAGGTGATGTGGTTGATCTACAGTTGCACCGTAGAAAACGCAACTATGCGGAAGGGAAAGTGGTTAAAATCCATTCGCTTTCTGAAAACAGAGTTGAGCCTATGTGTCAGCACTTTGGCGTGTGTGGTGGTTGCAAATGGCAACACCTTCCCTACTTGGACCAACTAAAATTCAAGCAGAAACAAGTCTATGATGCACTGACTCGTATCGGTAAAGTTGATTTGCCACCGTTTTTTGCCGAAAATCCAAATACCGTATCCGCTTGCCAAGTAGAACATGTAGATTACAGCAGTAATGCCTTCTACCCGATATTTGGTTCCAAAAAGACTTCCTTTTACCGTAACAAACTGGAATTCACGTTCTCGGACAAACGTTGGATGACCAACGAGGAAGTGGCTTCCGGTGCGACATTCGAGAATATGGATGCTCTCGGATTTCACATCCCTGGCGCTTTCGACAAGGTTCTTGATATTGAGAAATGCTGGCTTCAGGAAGATATATCGAACCGAATTCGTCTGTTCGTGCGTGATTATTGCCTTGCCAACGGCTACACTTTCTTTAATCTACGGAATCAGGTCGGTATGATGCGGAACCTGCAAGTTCGGACTTCTACGACAGGTGAACTTATGGTCATCGTCGTTTTCTTCGAAGATGATGCTCAAAAACATGAAGCGTTACTTAATGAAATTGCAACCAACTTCCATGAAATCACATCATTGGTATACATAATTAATCAGAAGGCCAACGATACGATCGGTGATCAGGAAATTCACGTTTTCAAGGGGCATGACCATATTTTTGAGGAGATGGAAGGACTTCGTTTCAAAATCGGACCGAAATCCTTTTATCAGACCAATTCGGAACAGGCCTTGGAATTGTACAGGGTTGCCAAGGCTTTTGCCGGTCTGAAAGGACATGAACTCGTGTATGATTTATATACCGGCACTGGCACCATAGCGCAGTTTATTGCCCGGGATTGCCGTAAAGTGATTGGAATCGAATATGTTCCCGAAGCCATCGTGGATGCGCGTGTGAATGCCGAACTCAACAGTTTGGAAAACACCTTGTTTTTCGCAGGTGATATGAAAGACATTCTAAATCAGGAATTTATCACGACCCATGGACATCCGGACGTGCTTATAACGGACCCTCCCCGTGCAGGTATGCATACGGATGTCGTGAAAGCGATATTGTTTGCGGCGCCTTCCCGCATCGTTTACGTTAGTTGCAATCCTGCTACTCAGGCACGTGACCTGGCTTTGCTGGATAGCGATTATGAAGTCGTGAAAGTACAGCCCGTCGACCTGTTTCCGCATACGCAACATGTTGAGAATGTGGTGCTTTTGGTCAAGCGTGCTGTACGAG
>Ga0302208_10001060_pt1 | contig 12249 bp, 7 predicted proteins | sample II_Fen_E2_3_FD_194577 | JGI IMG/M metagenome (GOLD analysis project Ga0302208, IMG submission 194577) | Peat permafrost microbial communities from Stordalen Mire near Abisko, Sweden - II_Fen_E2_3 | ecosystem: Environmental > Terrestrial > Soil > Wetlands > Permafrost | place: Sweden: Abisko...
CAATACCGTCAATCTATCGGGCACGCCTTCGGGCACGACTCAGAATTCTGCAGCCTACCTGAAATCGGTCAATGCAGGGACTACGGACTTACGCGACAATATTTTTTACAACGCTCGCACAGGTGGCACCACCGGCAAACACTATGCCGTGTATTTGCCCGGAGCCACCAGCTTGACCATCAATGCAAACGATTATGCATGTTCGGGAACGCTCTATAATTTCTTATCTGCCGATGTTACTTCATTGGCAGCATGGAAAACCGCCACAGGTCAGGATTTGATCAGCCTTAATTCCACCCCGTTTACGGCACCTGCTTCCGCATTGGCGGTGAACTTCCGGCCTACTTTGGACTTGGTGGGAACTGGAGTCGGTATTAGCTATGACTATGGAATGAATCCCAGAAACGCAACCACACCCACGATTGGTGCCTGGGAACGGGTGAACAAATGGAAAGGTTCTGTCAGCATAGACTTCAACACCGCTGGAAACTGGACGTTCAGCATGGTGCCCGCCGCATATGACAATGTAATCTTTGACGATGCGCCCAATCGTCCCTGTACGTTGGATCAGGACCGTTTTGTCACAGACATTGTCAACAATCAATCCACCTACAGGATGATTGTAAACGGCTATAAGTTGACCATTCGCGGAAACCTTACCTTCAACAATGGTGCTCAGGTTGATGCTACTTCGCCTTCCTCCATGCTTGAGTTCAACGGAACCGCTGCACAGAGCATTCCCGCAGGTTCACTCTATGCGAATAAAGTATACGACCTGAAGGTGAACAATGTCAATAATGTGACACTGAACGGTACGTTGATTTTATTGAACAACTTGACGGTAACTTCAGGAAAACTGAATGCCGGATCGGCTGGAGTCACTATCAATTATGGTGGTGCATCGGCTCAAACCATCGAAGCAAATTGCTTCCTGAATGATAAGGTATACAACCTTACCATCAACAATCCTCTCGGAGTGACGCTGAATGCTACACTAACTGCTGATAATGACATGTTGATTCAGTCCGGATCGTCCTTCACCATTTCTGAAAACAAAGGTTTGACAGTAACAGGAACCTTGACCAATCTGCCCGGAACAGGTGGATTGTTGCTCAAGTCTTCCGCAACAGGTACCGCATCGCTTATACAAACGGCTGCCGGTATACCTGCCACTGTACAGAGATACATTGACGGAGACACTTGTGCCTGGCATTTCATGTCTTCACCCATATCAAGTCAGTCCATATCCGGCTCCTGGATTCCGTCGGGGACGTACGGTGATGGAACGGGTTACGACTTGTATGTTTGGGATGAAACAGCTTCTTGCTGGGTTTACAACCTGAATACGACTGTGACTCCAACCTGGCCTTCATCTCATCCTCAATCATATTTTGTACCTGGTCGAGGCTATCTTTACGCCGTACAAGCATTGACTCCAACCAAACAATTTGTCGGAAACCTAAACGCAGGCACTATTACCCAAAACCTGTCCATCAATGCCACTGGTGTTTATCAAGGATTCAACCTACTTGGAAATCCGTATCCGAGCAGCATTGATTGGACTCTCAGCGATGGTTTTAACCGAGGCATGTTGAATCTGAATGGAGGAGGTTATGACCTATGGACTTGGAGTACGACCTCAAACAACTATGGGGTTTACAATTCAGCAGACGCTGACGGTATTGGAACAAACAATGTAACGCGCTATATCGCTCCAATGCAGGCATTCTTTGTCCGGGCAACCAGTGCGGGTAGCTTTACATTTGACAATGATGCTCGTGTCCACAATGGTGCTAGTGTCTGGTTGAAATCTTCTAAAGTCACTTCCGATCAGAACGTTCATGTATCAGTTTCTTCAACCGCAGGTAAGGATGAGGTCAAATTTGGATTCGGTTATGCCGTAAACGAAAGTGGAGCCATGAAGCTTTTCAGCCCAGTTGAAACGGCGCCAAGCCTCTATATGAATTGCAGTGGGGTAGGATTCTCCACTCGCAGGTTGACAGATACTAGCAAAAACAAATATGTACCGATCAATTTCAAGGCTGGTGAAACCGGAACGTACACCCTTGATTGCAAATACGACGTTTCAACATTGGGAACCATTTTCTTGCAAGATAGGCGAACAGGATCCATAGTTGATATGAGTGCAGGTGATCCCTATACTTTTTCAGCGACAAAGATGGATGCACCTGAACGGTTCGTGCTTTATTTTGGTGCAGTGACTCCGGTCGATGCGAAAATCCATCCGAATGTTTGGGTTAGTGCGGGCACTTTGAATGTCTATCTGGAAAACATGATTGGCGATTACACATTGCGAATTACTGATCTGCAGGGGCGTACCGTTGAAGAAAGAAAAATGTCTGGTAGCGAACAATGTTCGGTACGCTTGTTCGCCCGAGGGATATATCTTGCAACAATCTATGGGCCATCTAATAAGCAGACAGTCAAGGTGATGTATTAAACTCAACTGTTAGTTTGCAAATTTCTGTATCCTTTTTGTATCCTGCATTTGTACCCCATTGTTTCCATTCTGTATAGGTTTTTTTCACACAAGGCCCGAAAACCGCCGTATATTTGTAGCGTTAAATCATCCCAACTGGAAAAAGAAATTAAAAGACAAACAAAAAAATAATAAAGATTACAACTATGAAAAAATTAATGCTTTCCGTTCTCGCTCTTGCCGCCATCACTTTTAGTATCAATGCCGCCAACAATACTGCCAGTGGTACAGCTGCTGCTGCACTTATTGCTAATCTTGCTGTTTCTTCAACGAATGGTTCAGATGGTTTTACGGGTGGCCAACAAGTATCTGATGGTAAACTTGAATTTGGAACAATCGGTATTGGAACTACAGGAACGAGTACGGTAACCATAGCTCCTGCCTCTACAACCGCCCGTTCAGTTGTTGGTGATGCAAACTTATCTTCCACTGGTAACGCTCCTACTGCTGCTGCCTATAAAGTAACGGGCGCAAATCAGGCTTACACCGTTGCATTTGGTGCTTCTTCAATTGTGCTTACGGGTATAACACCTACCAATCACTTGACGGTGAATAACTTCAAAACAAATCTTGGTGTTAGCAATGTAGGTACAATTACTGGTGGTGCATCTTACTTCGCCGTAGGTGCCGACTTGCTTGTTCCTTCCACTGCATTGGTTGATACTTATTCTGGTACCTTCGCTGTGACTGTTACTTACAATTGATCAGTTCGTTCAATATATAGAAAACCCGAGAGGTCACCTCTCGGGTTTTCTGTTTAATAATGACCAGGTTTTGCTATGGTTTTAGTATCCTTTTTGTATCCCTTGTCACTATCTCTTGTATCCATTCTGTCGTGTGATTTTTAGCAATATGTCTTTCACTTGAAGGTATCTTTGTAGGGTAAAGAATATGTAAGCTATACAAACAAATGAGACCTCCGATAGTTCTAGTTTTTTTTATTTCGTTTCTTTTTTATACTGCATCTGAGGTTTATGCAGATGATGCTCACAGCAGGTCCATAGCGACAACCAGCAAGGCACGAGTCATCACACCCATTTCCTTAATTAATACGGGTGCACAGGGCTTGGATTTTGGAGTCATAGCCATAGGAACAACAACTTCAAAAGTGGTTGTATCAGCAAGTGCAACAGTGGTTGCCAATGTCACTTTAGGAAATGCCATGGTCGTTACGAGTACGCCACAAAAGGCTGCCAAGTTTACAGTATCCGGGGAGGCAGAAAAAACGTACACCATCTCACTTCCTACGAGTTCTTCGATTTTGTTCGGTGCTAATTCGTTGACTGTTTCAAATTTTACTTGTTCAAATGGTACAAATGGTAGCATCGGAACAGATGACCTGTTTTATGTTGGTGGTGAATTGACGATACCTGCAGATGCTACACCAGCGGTATACCTAGGCACTTTTAACGTTACAGTGGCTTATAATTGAAAATATGTGTGTTTAAAGTGCCTATTTGAAAGCGCTATAAACGCAGGATCCTGAAAAAAAGAACGATTTTCGTTCTTTTTAAACCTAATGAATTAAAAAAGACCTATTTTTATGCTAATTTATACCAGAATCATTTCAAGTATGAAGAGAATTGTGGTTTTTGTGTTACTTTCTACCGTTTTTTTCATTTCTTTGTCCGCACAAACCAGTGTGGTTGGAAGAGTTGAAGCAGAGCTCGTTGTGCCTGTATCAGCCGTTGAAACGGATTTGCTGAACTTCGGACGGATAGTCGTGGAAGCTGGTGGTGGGACCATCCAGATTTCATCTACCGGCGAACGTATCGCAACCGGCAACGTGTTGTTTGCTGACGATCTCTTCAGTACGGGAAAGTTTCAATTGTCGGGTATGCCGGAAAGTTTAGTTTCCATGGTATTGCCGCAATTGCCGCAGAAACTGTATATGAGCAGTGGAAATCAGACACTCACGGTGGACAAATTTACTTCCGACGTTCCAAGCGGTGGTCAAGTTGTTCGTCAGAGCGATGGAAAAGCAGAAATCAGTATTGGTGCGACGCTTTACATCGGTAATAATCTGAGTAACCCCGCTGGCTTTTATTCTGGAAGTTATGAAGTGGTGTTTACGTACAATTAATTAAAAATAGTGTCATGAAAAGAAAGGTCGGATTCGTCCTCGGTTTATTTGCTTTGATCACGGGATTCTCCCAACTGGTTTCTGCACAAGGAAATTTGTTGGTTGCTCCCATACGTGTTGTGTTTGAAGGTGCCAAGCAGAAAGAAGATCTGAACCTGACCAATATTGGTCAGGATACGGCTGTTTACCTTATTTCATTCATTCAATATAAAATGAATGAAGATGGTAGCTTTTTGCAACTTGAAAATGGTGACTCTCTTTCCACTCGATCAGATAAATACCTTAGGATCTTTCCGAGAAAAGTCGTTTTGCCTCCTGGTGAATCACAAACCATCCGGATGCAATATCGTAAACCTACTGATCTCAAAGACGGTGAATATCGTTCACATTTATATTTCAGAGCCGAAAAAGAAGTTTCCGCTTTGGGTATGAATACGACACAGTCTGATACTACAAAAATGTCCGTTTCCATTACCCCGGTTTTCGGAATCAGCATACCTGTGATCATTCGCAATGGTAATCTCGATTACAAAATGAGCTTATCCAACGTTGCGCTTACGGCTGTCAATGACACCATCAGCAACCTCACATTTCTTATCAACCGTACTGGAAACAGATCGTCTTATGGGAATCTGAGAGCGGAATTCGTTCCTGCTGTCGGTAAGTCTTTTGATGTCGGAATGGCCAATGGTGTTGGTGTATATACTGATTTGAGCGCACGTAAATTCAGTATGCCAATACGCAATAGAGCTGATCAAAAGCTGAAAAACGGGAAACTCGTCATCTATTATACCAATCCTAGGGAAGATGGTGGCACAGAGTTGGCTAAAACGGAGTTTAGAATACCCTAAGTATTTAATATGATGACGCTGTGAAAAGAAGTATCCTGTTAGTATCTGTGCTTTTTATGCTGTTCAACAGCATATTAAAAGGCCAGAACACTGCTCCACCTTTACCGCAGCGTACTGCAACGGCAACCGTTACACAAAATCTAAGTTTTGGTGATATTTCAGTGGAAACAACTTCCGCTGGAGGTACCGTCACTGTTGATTATACCGGTTCAAGATCATCTACCGGTGATGTGTATCTGTTGAATCTAGGCTTTCCTGTAGAACAAGCCATTCTTGAATTCCATCTTTGTCCCGGTCGTTCGGTTAAAGTTTTGTTTAACCCGCTGGTACAATTGACCAATGGTTCATACAATATGAATCTGGCCATTAATAGACTTCGAATCGGAACAACATTACTTACGGCAAGCGGCCAAAGCTTCTTCTCGAATAAAGGTTGTAACGATACCCATTACATCGAAGTTGGTGGAACCCTAACTGTAGGCAATTTGTTATCGAATCCTCACGGTGATTACACTGGAAGCTTTACGGTAACTTTGGCACAGGAATGATCTATATACGTTGTAAGTGAAATATTGGTTTAAATAAATGAAGTTGAGACTCAAAGAAACCTTGCTTGTTTGCTTTCTTTTTGCAAGCATACACGCTTGGGGGCAGGATGTCGACTCTGAAAACCAATATGAGTCCTTGGACATGTCCGTCACTTTCGACAGGACGTATCGTATGACTATTCCCACATTGTTTAAGGTTCCTGACGTTGTCATGCTACCTGTTTCCGATCTATTCGATTTTTTGAAGATTCCCAACAAGGTCAGTTCAGATGGCCAAGTCATTAAGGGATTCTTTGAAAATGAAACGAATAGCTTTGAGATCAACAATCTGAAGAAGTTCATACAATTCAAGGGCCAAACCTATCCCATCACCAACGATGAGGTTACCATGGATATTGGAATCCTCTATTTGAAAACAACTGCATTCAAACGTGCTTTCGGATTCGATATGGCATTCAACGACCGTTCACTTTCCATCATGTTCACTTCTCCTTTTGAACTACCACTGTTCAAACTGATGAAACAGGAGAAGCAACGCGAAAACCTGCGAATCAGCGGGAGCGAAAGTGCAGTATATGATACGATACTGAAAAGAGATTACCACTGGTACAGAGGTGACATGGTCGACTGGTCCGTTGCTTCCACACAGTCCAATGACGGTATGTCTGAGACCCGCATGGAATTGGGGGGAGGAGCAGAAATATTAGGTGGTGAGACTAATGTCTGGCTGAATTATTCCACTCAATATGGAATGAAACGTAATCAGCAACAATATTATTGGCGTTGGGCTGACAACAGCGCCAAAATAGTTCGTCAGTTTCAGGTGGGTCGTATTACAACACCCTCCATCACTTCCGTCTTATCGCCCGTTGATGGTTTCATGGTGACAAACGCCTTGACTACCATCCGAAAAGCATTAGGAAATTACACGATTTCCAATTACACAGAACCCGACTGGGTAGTAGAACTTTACCTGAACAATCAATTGATCTCGTACACCAGGGCAGATGCTACCGGGTTTTATACGTTTAAAGTACCCATCGTATACGGTACAAGTAATATTGTCCTGCGTTTTTACGGACCCAGCGGAGAAATCCGTTCGGAGCAAAAAACGTATAGCATGCCTTTTAATTTATTGCCCAAGGGTGAATTTGAATACAGGGTGAGTGGCGGTTCCCTACTGGATACCATCGGTGCCAAGTTTGCCAAGGCAGAATTCAATTATGGTCTTTCCAGAACACTGACACTTGGTGGCGGTGTTGAATATTTGTCATCCATTACGAATCATCCGGAAGTTCCCTTCTTAAACCTTACGTATCAGCCTTTTGCCAGTTTGCTGATGACAGGTGAGTATGCGCATAATGTGCGTTCCAAGGTTACATTGAATTACAGCTTTCCTAAGAATATAGTTTTCGACCTAACGTATGCGAGATATGTCCCCGGTCAGCAAGCAATCATTTACAACTATTTGGAAGAACGTTCGGCCAGTCTTGCCATCCCTTTGCGGTTCCAAAATGTGACCAGCAGCATCAGAACGTCTTTCCGTCAAAACGTATACCAAGATTTCACATACAGTTCTGGAGAACTGATGTGGACGAACAACTATAAGAATTACAGCATGATTCTGACGAATTATGCCAATGCTTCCGCAGCCAATGCGTTGAATCTGTATGGGAATCTGACTTTGGCCGCCAAGCTGCGTAAAGAAACGAATATCCGTACATCCGCGCAATACAACTATTTATATAAGCAGCTGATTTCGCTGCGCCTCGAAGTGGACCGCAAACTTTTCGCAAATGGACATGGTGCGATTAAATTGGAAAACAACTTCTTGACCAATAGCCAAAGTGTAAGCCTGACGTTCCGTTACGAACTGCCCTATATGACCACCAATGCTTCTGTTTCCGCTTCAAACTCGAGATTCCAGATGTCTGAAGGCGCTTCTGGAAGCTTTGCTTTCAACAGTGGCGGAAATTACGTCCATACAGACCGACGAAATGCAGTCGGAAGGAGTGGCATCTCCATCAATCCGTTCATCGACATGAACTTTAACGGAGTAAAGGATGCTAATGAACCGAATTCCAAAGGATTAAGGGTGCGTTGCTCTGGTGGACAAATTCTTCAACGTGATCAGGATTCCGTTATTCGTATTGTTGGATTGGAACCGTTCGTTGATTATACGCTGTCGCTGGATGAATCTGGTTTTGATAATGTTTCTCTGAGACTAGCCGGTAAGTCCATGAAAGTGACTACCGATCCCAACCAATTCAAAATGATTATGTTGCCGGTTCAGCCGATGGCTGAAATCTTCGGTTCAGTAGCCGATGAAACGGGTAAGGGCATTGGCCGCATCATTGTTCGTGTGACCGACAAGTCTGGCAAGTTAGTAGCCAAGGTCTTGACGGAATCGGACGGATATTTCAACTATATTGGCTTCAAACCCGGTGATTATAAGGTTTTTGTAGATTCTCTGCAATTGGACATCCTCAAATATCAGGCAACGCCTGTTTTCGCTTCAGTATTGGAAAACAAGGATGGTGATGTGGTGGATGCAGGTACCATTGAGTTGGTCAAGAAACGTGTTGCACAAACACGCAGGGTCAGAAAAGCACTGCCTGGCGGCGGGTTTGAAGAAGTGGATGAAGTCATCGCAGATACCATTGTGACAACTCCGGTTAAACCAGTTGCCATCCAGGAAGATACCCTCTCTTTGTTTACTATTTTGTTTGACGTTGACAAATCAACAGTCAAGAACATGTATATGGATCCGCTGAAAAAGTTGGCCACGTATATGAACAAACCCTCGCATGTTCAGTTGGGTATTGACATTCAGGGCCATACTGACACGGATGCCAGCGAAATATACAACCTGTATCTGAGTAACAGACGTGCACAGGCAGTCAAACAAGTGCTGGTTAAAGACGGAGTAAATGGCGACCGATTGAAGGTTAGTGCCTTCGGTAAGAATGGTTTGATTAATACAAGCCGAAATGCTTCGGAAAAGGCATTGAACAGACGTGTTATTTTCAAGTCGATTTTAGTGACAGATAAGGCAGAAAGGCCTCTTGAAGAAGTGATAAGAAATGCACCGGAACAAATGTTAAGACCTGCAGTACGAATTTCATTCTTGCAAGATGTTAAAGCTCCAAACAAACAGGGGGTCAAAACGGAAGATACAAAAACGACCATTCCTTCAAAAACCTCAGTTTCTAAGATAGCATCAAGTCCTGCAGCTAAAAAAGCATCGGCTTCCATTGCAAATCAGATTGTGGTGCCATTCACCAAACCGCAGGCCATTCGTGTCGACTTGAATTCTGCAGTGCGTTGTGATGATGTACCTTCCTGGTGCCTGATGTACCACAGTGGTAACACGTATTGGTTCCAGGTAGGTGATTTCAACTCCTTGCCAAGTGCAGTTCAGTTTGCCATACGTGTTAAAGCAACATTTAACGGTGGCATCAATTTGGTAACACAAGAAAATAGGGTAAAAGTTCAGATAGGTTATTATGGCAGCAAATCAGCCGCTTTGCACGATGCGGAATTGCTTTATTCAAAAGGTTTAATTAAGTAGGTATCGGTCATGGGAAAGAATGAATGTTTTATATATTTGGATAGGCAGAACGCTTTTTGGAGAATGGATTCCAGTATGTTCTTGCAGTTCATGAGCCATGTCACTGACTATTTTGGCATTAGCAATAAGGGTATGGCCTTTGATCCTGATGAGGTTCAATATGCTGAAATAACAGGTGAAGATTTGAACACTGTCAGTGCCATTTTTGGTGGATATTCTCCGGATGAAAACCGAATTTTATTGGTTCCTGTACATCCGCAACGGTTCATTTTACCCATTAAGAACAGTTTCGATGTGTTTATCTATGAAAAAGACAGTTCTGAACTCAAAGCCATTAATTTAAAAGCCAAATAATTGTTTACCCATAAATGGGTATTGCTTCGTAAGCCAGTGGGTACTACTTTTGTGTAGTAAATTTAAAAGATCTCTGGATGAGGCTTTCCGAACTGAAGACCGGCGAAAAGGCGGTAATTGTTAAAGTGCTTGGACACGGTGGTTTCCGTAAGCGTATCATTGAAATGGGTTTCGTACGGGGAAAAGTGGTGGAAGCCATTCAAAGTGCCCCGCTTCTGGATCCTGTCAAATACAAAGTCATGCAGTATGAGGTTTCGCTGCGTCGAAGCGAAGCCGAAAACATTGAAGTGGTGAGCAACCGAGATTTGGTTGAAACGACCGAAACAGACAGCTTCAATGGTATTTTAAACGAAGACGAACTTCGTAAAATCGCACTCAAAAAGCGGAAGCACATCCGCATAGCCTTGGTTGGAAATCCCAACTGTGGCAAAACCTCCATTTTCAATCAGGCTTCCGGTTCCCACGAACATGTGGGCAACTATAGCGGCGTTACGGTCGATGCCAAGGAAGGCCGGTTTCAATTCAGAGACTACACGTTTACCATTGTTGATTTGCCAGGGACCTATTCGCTTTCCGCCTATACACCTGAAGAAGTCTATGTTCGTCGGCACATCGTAGAAGAAGCTCCCGATGTGGTAGTGAATGTTTTGGACGGTTCCAACCTGGAGCGGAACCTGTTCCTTACGACCCAGCTCATTGACATGAACGTCCGGATGGTGATTGCCCTGAACATGTTTGATGAAATGCAGGAAGCGGGGAACAAGTTAGACTATTTGCAGTTGAGTAAATTGCTTGGTTCACCGGTTATTCCGACCATCGGTAGAAAAGGTTGGGGTTTGGATACGCTTTTTCACGTCATCATCAAAGTATATGAAGGCAGCGATTTATTTACTGACGATGGAGAATTAAATTTGAAAAGTCTTCAGGAACTGCATGATTATTACCACGAACACGATTTGGACCACGACACGATTGAAGAAATCAAGGAGGATGCTGATTTAACCTTGCAGTCTTTGAACGAGCCGCAGCATCAGCATGAACATCAATATAAGGTGGGTACCATGACGCGGCATATTCACGTGAACCATGGACCCGTCATTGAGAAGGCCATTCAGGTAGTGCGGGATGAATTGGTCAAGAGCGACGTGCTTCGCGCCTACTATTCCATGCGCTATTTAGCCATCAAAATGTTGGAGGGTGACAAGGAAATCGAGAAACTGATTGCTCCCTTGGAGAATGCCCTTGATATTTTCAATGCCAGAGACCGCTCTACGAAAATACTTACCGAAAAGCTGAAGGAAGACCCTGAGTCCGCCATCACCAATGCCAAATACGGTTTTATCGCAGGAGCATTGGCGGAAACGTATCGAGAAGGTAAGAAGCCAAAATCTAACAAGACGAAGAAAATCGATTTGCTGGTACTTAATAAATTTCTGAGCTACCCTATTTTCCTGCTGTTCATGTTTATCATGTTCGAATGCACCTTCGTGCTGGGCAAATACCCCATGGGTTGGATTGAAGCACTGGTGGAAGGCTTATCAAAGCTTGTAAATGGCATGCTGAGTGCAGGACCACTCAAGGATCTCCTCGTGGATGGCATTATCGGCGGGGTCGGTGGCGTCATTGTTTTTCTGCCGAACATCCTCATTTTATACCTGTTCATCTCCTTCATGGAGGATTCGGGTTATATGGCCAGGGCAGCCTTCATCATGGATAAGATCATGCATAAGATGGGACTGCACGGCAAATCGTTCATCCCCATGATCATGGGTTTCGGTTGTACTGTTCCGGCGATTCTTTCCACCAGAACCATTGAAAACCGGAATTCACGGATGATTACGATGTTGGTGACGCCATTGATGTCCTGCAGCGCCAGGTTGCCGGTCTACTTATTGCTGGCGGGTGCCTTTTTCCCTTCGCATGCAGGGCTGGTTCTGTTCGGTCTTTATTTATTGGGAATCCTGCTGGCCGTGCTGTTTGCCCGCATTTTCAAGCGTTTTTTCTTCCATCGGGAAGACATGCCCTTTGTGATGGAATTGCCACCCTATAGGGTTCCGACATTGAAATCCATTACCCGTCACATGTGGGAAAAGGGCGCACAGTACTTGAAGAAAATGGGTTCTGTCATCTTGGTTGCCTCCATCTTGATTTGGTTCTTAGGCTATTTCCCGCAAAATGCAGAATACAACAAAACGCATTCGGAAGCCAGCCGCATTGTTCAACAGGAGAATTCCTTTATCGGACAGGTGGGCAAATTTGTGGAGCCTGCTTTGAAACCCCTGGGGTTCGATTGGAAAATTGGCGTGTCCATCGTGTCGGGAATTTCTGCCAAGGAAGTGGTG
>Ga0302208_10001065_pt1 | contig 12201 bp, 11 predicted proteins | sample II_Fen_E2_3_FD_194577 | JGI IMG/M metagenome (GOLD analysis project Ga0302208, IMG submission 194577) | Peat permafrost microbial communities from Stordalen Mire near Abisko, Sweden - II_Fen_E2_3 | ecosystem: Environmental > Terrestrial > Soil > Wetlands > Permafrost | place: Sweden: Abisko...
ATAAAGAAACTGATCAGCAATATATCCACATAGGCTGAGATTTCGGATAATAAGTAAGCTGCCATGGATGTTCGGGCATAATTCCAGTGAATGGAAAACATGGATACGTTTTTGGGGGAGAATATGTTTACCCAGGAACCCGATTTATAGTACCGGAAACAAACTGCCAGCATTAGGATAAAACTCAGGTTATATGCCACATAGTATCCCTTTATTCCTATCCAATACGTGAAAAGCACAATGGCAATTATCGAAATTACTTTATTGGAAATAGTCAGGTTTGATAATAATTTAATCTTCTTTGTGGCTTGAAAATAAGAGACAAAGACCATAAAAACAGAATTACTGATTATTGGAAATAACCCAAGTGGAATAAGCCATTGGATAAGCTTGTCAGAAGAAAATATTCCAAAGAAGTTTAATACCACGATGATGATATAAAGGCTTATGGTGGAAAGAATAGTAAAGAATAATGCAGATTGGAATATTGAATTCCGTTCTTCAGGAGTTCTGTTTTCGGAGCAGAGTTTAAGTGTGGATGAATTAAAGCCCATGCCTGCTACTATGGAAAAAATAGATACATAGGTTTGAATAATTTTTATACGTCCAATGTCATCAGGGGATAATATTCCTGCAACAAATAGTTGAGATGTAAAAGCAACCACCTGAATGAGTAAATTGGCCGAAAGTAGATGGAAGAATCCCTTTTGACGGATATTTCGGAATATTATTAAAATATCTTCGAACTTTAAATTCATTTAAATGTGGATTGCAAATTTGTGTTGAGTTTTGAATTATAAAATCAGATCACAGATAGTGTTTTTTAGTTTGCTTCAATCAAATATTATATATCTAGTTCCTAAAGATTTATTAAGAGAAAAACAAATGACAAATATCAAATTCTTACTTTTTTATGATGTAAAATGTTTAATTGTATGTTTATGTATCACTTTAATTTAGAGTACTATAGTTCAATATAGTTATCTAGTTTTTTAATTACTCTTGCCGGAACTCCACCAATCATTTGATTACCCTCTAAGAATGATTTTGTAACAACTGCTCCAGCTGCCACAATTGTGTGCTCACCAAGTTCAACTTCAGGTAAAATCACACAGTTGGCAAGCAATAATGAATTTTTGTGAATAATTATGGGGTTTGCTTTACTATATTCTTTATAATTGTTTTCATTGTGATTCTGACTAATTATCGAAACATTTGGTCCTAACCAAACATTTTCTTCCAAAATTATTCCATTCCGTCCATCTATATAGTTTTTTATTGCTTCTCCTACTATCTCTGTTTTTGAATGTATATTTTCATGTCCTTTTACGCAAGAAGTATAATGAACCGGCCAAGGAACTGATCGATTGATTCCAATAATCTTTTGAACAAATGCCATTAAGAGTAATTCTTTAATTGACTGTCCACTTGGAGTGTATTGCTTGTAAATTAAGGTGAATAATTTGTAGATAATAGATTTGACGATAGTCTTCATTTGTAAGTAATTTAATATTGTCAAGTTTATTGTTACTGCTGATTTTTCAATTAAATAATTTGGATCGAATGCTTTTTGCGAAGTTTCTATTTTAAAATTAAGTCTTTTTAAATTGAAAATATTATCATGAGTGGATCCATTTTTTTGAATATAATAATAGTTTGAAATAGATAGAATTAAATTTTTTTATTTGAAAATAGGGTACTTGTACTGCTCCAAATTCCCTAAATGATTTTTCTATATTTTTACTCATGCTTCCTTCAAAATCAAAAATCTTTGTTTTAGATGACATATGTTTTATTGCTTCAAAAAAAAGAAGGGAGGTAGCACCTGAAGAACGAAATTCGGGATTAATAGTAGATATTAAATTATAAGCACAGTATTCATCCCAAACGATAAATAATGCTGCATGAAGACGTTTCTGATTATCGAAAGCAGAGATAATGCAACCTTGATTTCTTAATTTACTGGCATTATAGATTCTCATAAACAGATCTTTGCTATAGTAGACTTTATGACCTAAAGCTTTTAAGTTTTGCTGCAAATTCATATAAAATTCTTCACCGGATAATTCAAAATCAATACTAATGGATTTCTTTGCTTTATTTATATGTGATTTTTTGGATGCCTTAAATCCCAGAAAACATTTGTTAGGGTCAGATATGTCAGTGATTTGATAGGTATACCGGGTTGTTTGCTTATATCCCTCCCAATAAAAAGGAAGCCAGTTTGTAAATGAATAATGAAAATTTTGATCAAAATAAGAAAATTTCATTTTATGAAATTGAAGTAATAAGTTTAACATAGCTTCATTTTCAAAACTGATCATTTCGTTTTTTGATAAGTTATCCGGACGATTTATCCAAATACCATTCATTTGTGTAAGTTGAGGTTGGACAATAATTCTAAATCCTAGCTTCTTGACAAAATGATATACCCAAACTGCAACAATCTTTTTCTTTTTTTCATAAATAATTACATCCCATTTGTTGATGCCACAAACTGCATCCATCCACCAGGATTGCATATAGAGTGGAATATCCGGTCTTTCATCACATAACTTACAATAACGGTCTCTTTTTGCTTGTTCTACAACCATTTCCTTTGTTTTATCGAATACTATATGCGAATTTTCTATTTAATGAAATGTATTTAACAAATGTCCACACAAAAGTAATAGATTTTTGTTCAAAACATCAAGAATGAGCTGTTAATTTAAGGATGCTACGAAATGATTCCATTGGATTTAAGTAAATTTGATAACATGTTTTTTAGGAATCGTTTTTTTATTCAAAAGAAATCTGTATTTTTGAACTTCAAAAATAAAGTTAACTAAGTAAGCATGGCAAAAGAAGTAGTAACAAATATCGGTGCAATGTATAATGCGCTCACTAACGGGAGTAAAATTGTAGGTGAAATTTTTGCAGACAGTGATTTTCGGATTGACGGAGATGTGGAAGGAACGATAACCTGCAACGGAAAAGTAGTAATAGGGCAAAAAGGTTTTTTAAAAGGATCCATCTCATGTGTTAACGCTGAAATAATAGGTACTGTTGAAGGGGATATTGTTGTATCAGAGACATTGTCGTTACGTAGTTCTGCAGTCATAAAGGGAGATGTGAAAACAAAGATATTGTTGGTGGAACCCAATGCTGTTTTCGATGGATCATGTTCCATGAAAGATTCATCCATTACTTTGGCTGGTGAATAAATTCTGAGGAAAATTAAACAATAAAACAGGATTACTGTTTTGAGAATAATATCCAACGTTGAAGTATAGCTTACTTCAACGTTTTTATTTAAACCCTTAAAAGAATTTAATATGCAGAATATTCAATATAATGCTTTTGTTGTTAATGAACAAGAAGGTGGGTTTATACAAACCATCCAGACTCTTTTTACTGATAATTTACCAGCAGGGGATGTACTTATACGGGTTCATTATTCATCCTTAAATTACAAGGATGCACTTTCAGCAACAGGAAATAAAGGCGTTACAAAAAATTATCCTCATACTCCAGGTATAGATGCTGCAGGTATTGTGGAATATTCGGATAATGCCCTGTTCCAGGTTGGAGATGAGGTAATTGTTACCGGCTTTGACTTAGGAATGAATACAGCCGGTGGTTTTGGGCAGTATATTCGTGTCCCTGCTGAATGGGTAGTGAAATTACCTGTGGGTTTAACCATGAAAGAATCTATGATTATTGGTACAGCAGGTTTTACAGCTGCCATTTCAGTTCTTCGTCTGAGTGAACTGGTTAAACCAACGGATGGGAAAATACTTGTCTCGGGTGCAACCGGTGGTGTAGGATCAATGTCATTAACCTTGCTTACAAAACTTGGATATCAAACAGTCTCTGTAACCGGCAAAGAATCGCAATATGATTTCTTGCGAAGTATTGGATCAAAAGAAATAATTTCAAGAGATGAATTCCTGATACCTGATAAACGGCCTTTACTTTCAGCCAGGTATGCAGGTGCAATTGATACAGTTGGCGGTCCTATTTTAGAGAATATATTAAAAACACTAAAGTCTTCTGGAGCCGTAACAACTTGTGGAAGTGTCTCTTCTACTCAACTTAATACCACCGTGTTTCCCTTTATCTTACGTGGTAATACTTTAATTGGCATATCAGCACAAAATTATCCGTCAGCTAATAGAAAAAGTCTGTGGGAAAAATTAGCCAATGAATGGAAACCTGATAACCTGACTAATCTTTATACCGAAATAAAACTGACTGAAGTAAAAAGGCATATTCCGTTAATTCTGGATGGAAAATTAAAAGGCAGAACAATAGTAAGTATGATAGATTGTTGACCAATTTTGGGCCTTAAATCGTATTCATTGAGATCAAATTAAATTACTGATTATCAATTGATATTGAATCTTTTGATAAATGTAGACAGAAGGTTAATTCGATCGTGCTTTAACGATAATTTAATCATTATCTTTGACTGTTCAAATCTTTTTGAACAAAATGCTTTTATTAATGAAAAAAAAAGCGCAATTTTGCACTTTGTTTCCAGTCGTGTTTCAACCTCAATTCATAACCCTTCTTTGAATGGCATTAGCAAACGAGAACTATTTAAAAACTCCCGAAATCTATTGTTTTGACGAAATCGAGAAGCGTGTTAACGCATTTAAAATATTACATCCTAATGCTCAAATTATCCGTTTAGGCGTAGGTGACGTAACCCGTCCCCTGCCTAATGAAGTTCTACTGGCTATGCATAAAGCCGTTGACGAAATGAGTAAGGTTGAAACGTTTAGAGGCTATAGTCCTCCCCAAGGATATGATTTCCTGATTGAAAAGATTTTAAAAGAGTATCGTTCAATTGGTGTGTTTCTTGAGAAAGAAAGCATTTTTGTAAACGATGGTGCTAAATCCGATATTGGGAATATAGGCCATGTGTTGGGACGGGATAATATCATTGCTATTTCTGATCCTGTTTATCCTGTTTATGAAAATGCAACTATAATGAGTGGTAGGGCAGGAGCGTTGAATGATGATCAAAAATGGAGTAACATTGTATATCTGCGTTGCACGGAAGAAACAAGTTTTGTACCTGAATTACCTACAGAAAAAGTGGATGTAATTTATTTGTGCAATCCCAACAACCCGACCGGTACTGTCATGACAAAGGTTGAATTAAAACATTGGGTTGATTATGCTATTGAACATCAAAGCATCATTATTTATGATGGAGCTTATCAGTCATATATAAATGAACCGGATGTACCTCACAGTATTTATGAAATTAAAGGGGCTAAAAAGGTAGCTATTGAAATAAGAAGCTATTCTAAAACTGCAGGGTTTACGGGGCTACGATGTGGCTATTCCGTTTTTCCACAGGAACTGTTGGTATATACTAAATTTGGTGAAAGCGTTCCTCTTATTAAACTGTGGAGTCGTCGTAATACGAATTATACAAACGGAGTTTCGTATATTGTACAACGAGGTGCTGAATCAATTTATTCGCGAAAAGGGAAAGCTGAAACACAAGAGTTAGTGAATTACTATCTGACAAATGCTTCCCTTATACGAAATGAATTAATATCACTGGGACTGGAAGTTTATGGAGGAGTTAGTTCTCCCTATATATGGTTCAAAACACCCGGCAATCAACCTTCCTGGAAATTCTTTCAACAATTGTTGTATGAAAGTAATATTGTAGGGACTCCAGGTGTTATTTTTGGCCCTTCAGGGGAAGGATATATGCGTTTTACCGGTTTTGGTAGCCGCGAAAACACTCTTATCTCATTAGAACGACTTAGAGAAATAATATAATTAACATAAAATTAGAAATAGACTATGTGTGGAATTGTAGGTTATATTGGAAATAAACAGGCTTATCCTATTCTTATAAAAGGTCTTAGACGGCTTGAATACAGAGGATACGACAGCGCAGGTATTGCATTGTTGCATAATGACAAACTGAATGTTTATAAAGCAAAGGGTAAAGTTTCAGATTTAGTACATTTTGCAGAGCAGAAAGATATTGAAGGTACAATTGGTATTGCACATACACGTTGGGCAACGCATGGTGAACCAAATCAGGTGAATGCACACCCACATTTTTCCCAGTCGGAAGAACTGGCCATCATTCATAATGGAATTATTGAAAACTATGTGGTATTAAAAGAAAGTTTAAAAAAGCATGGTTTTACCTTTAGCAGCGAAACAGATACAGAAGTTCTGGTTCAACTCATAGAATATATTAAAAAATCAAATAATGTTGATTTGACAACTGCAGTTCAATTGGCACTTAATCAGGTTGTTGGGGCTTATGCTATTGCTGTTATTGAAAAAGGGCACCCTGATTTGATTGTTGCTGCACGAAAAGGAAGTCCATTGGTAGTTGGAATCGGTGATGGTGAGTACTTTTTGGCTTCAGATGCAACTCCTATTGTTGAATACACAAATAAGGTTGTTTACATTGGAGAGGAAGAAATTGTTACTTTGGAACGTAACAAGCCATTGAAGATTCGAACAATAGGAAATGTTGAAAAGACTCCGGAAGTGATGAAGCTCGAAATGACCTTAACTCAATTGGAGAAAGGTGGTTACCCACATTTCATGATTAAGGAAATATTTGAGCAACCTAAAACTTTGAGTGACAGTATGAGAGGCCGGGTCAATATTGATGAGAATAATATTACATTGGCTGGTTTTATTGACAACAAAGAGAAATTCCTGAAAGCAAAACGAATTATTATTACCGCTTGTGGAACATCCTGGCATGCCGGATTAATAGGTAAATATGCTATTGAAGAATTTGCACGTATTCCTGTAGAAGTAGAGTATTCTTCTGAATTCCGATATCGTAAACCGGTTATTAATCCTGATGACATTGTTATTGCGATCTCACAGTCAGGTGAAACTGCCGATACATTAGCTGCAGTTGAATTGGCTAAATCGAAGGGGGCATTTATTTTTGGAGTCTGTAATGTTGTAGGATCTTCCATTCCACGTAATACACATTCAGGTTGTTATACTCATGCCGGACCTGAAATCGGGGTTGCATCCACAAAAGCATTTACAGCGCAAGTGACAGTCCTGACTATGTTAGCATTAATAATTGGAAAAGAAAAAGGTACAATAAATCAGGAAGAATATCTAAAAACGGTGTACGAGCTGGCACGTATACCCGAAAAAATTAAAGAGATACTGAAACAAGATGCAGTTATTGCCGAATTTTCCAAAACCTTTACGTATGCCCAGAACTTTATTTATTTAGGTCGAGGATATAATTTTCCGGTAGCACTTGAAGGTGCCTTGAAGTTGAAGGAAATATCGTATATCCACGCCGAAGGGTACCCTGCTGCTGAAATGAAACATGGTCCTATCGCATTGATCAGCCAGGAAATGCCGGTTGTTGTAATCGCGCCAAGTGTTGGTATGTACGAAAAAGTAGTAAGCAATATTCAGGAAATCAAAGCCCGTAAGGGAAAAATTATTTCAATAGTAACAGAAGGAGATGTAGTGGTGAGCAATTTGTCTGATTATAGTATATCCATTCCGGATACGGTGGAATGTCTGGTGCCTCTGTTGGCAGCTATTCCGTTGCAATTGTTGGCTTATCATATAGCAGTGGTAAAGGGGTGTGATGTTGATCAACCGCGAAATCTTGCTAAGTCTGTGACTGTTGAATAATGTGAAAAATAGCCCCTACGTCAATCGTTGGGGTTTTTTGTTTGTTATATTATTTATTGAAGTTGATCAAGTAGATTAACTTAATGAGGTTAATCAGTCGATTGGTCTGTTTTAAAATTTTAAAATTCTTTTTTTTATGTGTGGTATAGCAATGATTAGGCTTTTAAAGCCATTGGATTATTATCAGGAAAAATATGGAACCTGGCAGTACGGCTTACAAAAAATGTACCTGCTCATGGAAAAACAACATAACCGTGGTCAGGAAGGTGCCGGACTGGCAACCGTGAAGCTCGATATGCCTCCCGGGGAAGAATATATCTGGCGTGAACGCATGGAAGGGAAAAATGCAATACAGGATATATTTGCCAAACTGAACAAAGATATGGTTCAAGAAGGTAGTCCTAATTTTAGTAATTCAATGAATTGCAAAGCGGACAATCATTTTGCAGGTGAGCTGTATCTCGGACATTTACGCTATAGTACGACCGGGAAAAGCGGTTTGTCTTATATCCATCCTTTTTTGCGCCGTCATAACTGGAAAGCACGGACTTTACTGCTGGCCGGAAACTTCAACTTAACGAATGTAGATGAGATTTTTGAGCATTTAACTTCACAAGGGCAACATCCGAGAGAGAAAGCTGATACTTTTTTGATGCTTGAATCACTTGGAAATCAATTGGATCGTGAAGTTCAGCATGAATATGATCTAATTAAGCAACGTTACACAAATGACGTCGTAATAACAAAAAAAATAGAAGATCAGCTTGATATAGCTTCTTTTATTCGTAAGTCCGAGCGTCACTGGGATGGAGGATATGTAATTTGCGGTATGCTGGGACATGGTGATTCATTCGTTTTCCGTGATCCGAAGGGTATTCGTACTGCTTTCTATTATGCAGATGATGAAGTGATTGTTACCGCCTCTGAACGTCCGGTTATTCAGACAGCCATGAATGTGAAAGAAGAAGATATTCATGAACTGAAGCCAGGCGAAGCCATGATTATTAAAAAGAATGGTAAAATTCAGTTTGAGACGATCCGTCAGGCAGCAGCTGTAATTACTCCCTGCTCGTTTGAACGTATATACTTTTCACGTGGAAGTGATTTGGATATTTACCGTGAACGTAAGAAATTAGGAGAGTCATTGAGTACCCCTATTCTTAAAGCCATTGATAATGATGTGGAAAATACCGTTTTCTCCTTTATCCCAAATACTGCTGAAGTTGCATTTTTTGGTATGAAAGATGGAATAGAAGCTGCTACCAAGAAACATATCCGTGCTGAGAAGGTATTAATTAAGGACATAAAATTACGAACTTTTATTTCAAATAACAACGAACGTAATGATCTGGCAGCCCATGTTTACGATATTACGTATGGATCAATCCGTCGTGGAAAACTAGATAATCTGGTAGCCATTGATGATTCAATTGTTCGTGGGACGACCCTTAAACAAAGTATTCTTACCATACTGAACCGTCTTGAACCAAAGAAAATAGTGATTGTCTCTTCTTCTCCACAGGTACGCTTTCCCGATTATTACGGAATTGATATGGCCAGGATGAATGAGTTCTGTGCTTTTCGTGCAGCCATAGAATTGTTGAAAGAATCCGGAAGGCAATATATTATAGATGATGTTTATCATAAATCAAAAGAACAGGAGAACTTGCCAAAAGAGGAGGTGACTAATTTTGTTACAGAGATATACAAACCTTTTACACAGGATGAGGTTTCGGCAAAGATAGCTGAAATGCTGACTCCATCTGATGTTGATTGTCCTGTAGAGTTGGTTTATCAAACTATTGAAGGACTTCACCTGGCTTGTCCAAATCATTCAGGAGATTGGTATTTTTCAGGTAATTACCCAACTCCGGGAGGAAACAGGCTGGTGAACCAGGCTTATATTAATTATTACGAAGGAAGAGACCAAAATTAATTCATTAAACTGAATAATGCATGAATAAGAGTACGAATTTTATCTTTGAAGCTGAGACTGAATGGGAACAAATCAATGAAGGCATGCGTCGTCAGATTCTGGGATACGATGACCAGATCATGCTGGTAAAGATAGATTTTCAGAAAGGTGGGGTAGGTGCTGTTCACGCTCATATTCACCGCCAGTGTACCTATGTTGTTAGTGGTGTCTTTGAATTTGATATTGATGGAGTGAAGAAAGTTGTAAAGGCTGGCGATGGACTTTATATGGAACCCAATGTTCTGCATGGAGTGAAATGCCTGGAGGCCGGTATTCTGATTGATACATTTAGTCCCACGCGTACTGATTTCCTGAAATAATAAATGAGTTATAAATAATAAAGGCAGCTTTTTAGCTGCCTTTATTATTTAAATCAGTTTGTAGTAAACTGTAAATATCTTTACACCAATAATTCCCTCAATTTTTTCATGTCCAAAATGGTATATTCCTTTTTGTTGATAGAAATAATGCCATCCTGAACCATTTCAGATAAGCTTCTTGCAAGTGATGGTCTTGCAATTCCAAAGAAATCAGCTAATTCTGTCTGATTCCGGCTAATAGCAAAACTTTTTTGACTCACAGCTTCCTGCTCTATTAAAAAGTGGGCTACCTTTCCTTTGATGGTTTTAATAGATAGCATTTGCAACCGGTTAGTCAGGAACTGGGTTCGGTTGGAATTATGGGTCAGGAACTGCTTCATGAAATCAGGATTGGTCATCATCAACCGCATGATTTCTTCTTTGGGTATTTTCATTATTTCAACTTCTTCCAATGCGGTCACATCCACCGGGAAGTGATTGTTGTCTGAAAATAGAAAGGCAGGTGCCAGTGGACGGGGAGCTTTTATAATCTCAATGCCAAGTATATTTCCGTTTTCAGTGATCATTTCTGTTTTAACCGATCCCAGCGTAAGCATATACAGGCTGTCGCAGATATCACCTTGCCGTACTATCAGGTCATTTTTGGCATACCCTTTAACCGTATATTTCAAATCCAATAGAAACTGTTCCTGATCATCAATCTGAATCTTACTGCAAATAGGGCAGGAGGCTAAATCTTCTTTTTTCATCTTCTCTATTTTACCGCAATAGTTATTTAAACTTCAACAAAAATACAACTATAATTCTACTGTGTAACATTGGTTACACTTTATTTGTTTTAGGAGCTCTATTTTTGTGGCGTAATAATGATTGGATTATTTGTCTTTCCAATTTAAACATTCAACTTTAAAAACTTTAAAACTTAAGATAATGGAAAAGAAAGAATTCCCTAAAGCTGAGAAATTCAGTTTTGCTGATAGTGTGGCGTATGCCGATGGTTCTATTGTAAGTAAAATCCTATTGCGTAATGATAAAGGAAATGTGACCTTATTTGCCTTCGATCAGGGTGAAATGCTCAGCGAACATACTGCTCCTTTTGATGCCATTCTGCAGGTTCTTGATGGTAAGACGGAAGTTACTATCGATGGAAATAAAAACATACTGGTTACCGGTGAAAGTATCATTATGCCTGCTAATATCCCGCATGCAGTCACTGCTCTTGAGAAATTCAAGATGCTGTTAATCATGATAAAGGGATAAGATCATTTACTATTTTTTCATTTACTATTTACTATTAAAGATACCACGAAGTAATAAAACAAAGTTAAGATGAAACGAACCATTATAAAAATAGATGAAGACCTTTGCAACGGTTGCGGAGCCTGTGTTGCCGGTTGCCATGAAGGGGCACTTCAAATGATCGATAACAAAGCCCGTATGGTGAGCGAGTTATTTTGCGACGGCCTGGGCGCCTGTATCGGCGAATGCCCTGTAGGGGCTATCACGCTAGAGGAACGGGAAGCAGAACTATACGATGAAATAGCCACTATGCAGCGCATGGTGCCTAAAGGCGAGAAAACTATTCTGGCACACCTTAAACATTTAAAGGACCATGGTGAATTTGACCTGTTAAAGCAAGGCGTTATGTGGTTGAAACAAAATAATATAGCAGTCGATTTTTCAACGGTTCATAATGCACCTGTTTCTGTTCAACAAGGTCATTCAGGCGGTGGCTGCCCCGGTAGTCGTGAAATGTCTTTTGCCCCGGCGGCTGCTCCTTCATTTAAAATGGCATCTGTTGTACATGACGGGTCAGCCTCGCAACTTCGACAATGGCCGGTGCAGTTACACTTGTTGAATCCTGAGGCAGGCTATTTTCAGGGAGCCGATATTGTTCTGGCAGCAGACTGTGTTGCTTATAGCATTGCCGATTTTCATACCCGTTTCCTTGCAGGTAAAATCCTTGCCATTGCTTGTCCTAAACTGGATAGCAACAAAGAATCGTATGTTGAAAAGATTAAAGCTATGATTCAACTATCATCAATAAATACATTGACAGTCATAATTATGGAAGTGCCATGCTGTGGTGGATTGCTTCAGCTGGCAGCTAAAGCAGTATCTGAATCCGGACGTAAAATACCATTGAAACTAGTGGTAATTGGTACCAGGGGTGATGTCTTAAAGGAAGAGTGGGTATAAAAGAACCCCTAGCCCCTAAAGGGGAATAAGAAAAGAACCCCTAACTCCTAAAGG
>Ga0302208_10001066_pt1 | contig 12192 bp, 9 predicted proteins | sample II_Fen_E2_3_FD_194577 | JGI IMG/M metagenome (GOLD analysis project Ga0302208, IMG submission 194577) | Peat permafrost microbial communities from Stordalen Mire near Abisko, Sweden - II_Fen_E2_3 | ecosystem: Environmental > Terrestrial > Soil > Wetlands > Permafrost | place: Sweden: Abisko...
TGCATCCCTAAAACGGAACACGTCCAGATAGGCTTCCACATCTTTTTTCACACTGACGAACTCTTCGATGGTGGCCTTGTCGTATTCAGTCAACGTCCCTATCGGGGGAACTTTGCCCTCGAAGTATTTGTGTGTCAACACCATGGTGCGGTTGATGAAATTGCCGAACACGGCCACCAACTCGTTGTTGTTCCGAGCCTGGAAGTCTTTCCAGGTGAAGTCGTTGTCCTTCGTTTCAGGCGCGTTTGCGGTTAATACATAGCGCAATACGTCCTGTTTGCCGGGAAAATCCTGAAGGTATTCGTGAAGCCAGACCGCCCAATTGCGGGAAGTAGAAATCTTGTCACCTTCCAAGTTCAGGAATTCGTTGGCAGGAACGTTGTCGGGCAGGATGAAGCTGCCTTCCGCTTTCAGCATGGCCGGGAACACGATGCAATGGAAAACGATGTTGTCCTTGCCGATAAAGTGCAGCAGGCGGGTATCTTCGTCTTTCCACCACTTTTCCCAAGAGTCGGGTAGCAATTCAACAGTGTTGGAAATGTATCCGATGGGTGCGTCAAACCAAACATACAGCACTTTGCCTTCTGCCCCTTTTACTGGAACGGGAATGCCCCAGTCAAGGTCACGACTCACAGCGCGGGGCTGCAGGCCCATGTCGAGCCAGCTCTTGCATTGGCCGTAAACGTTTGATTTCCATTCTTTATGGTCTTCCAGAATCCATTTGCGCAAGAAAGGTTCGTGCTTGTCCAACGGGAGGTACCAATGCTTGGTTTCGCGCAGGACAGGAGCGTTTCCGCTGATCATGGAGTGCGGATTGATGAGGTCCGTGGCATTCAGGGAGGTGCCGCATGCTTCGCATTGGTCACCATACGCCCGTTCGTTCTTGCAATGCGGGCAAGTGCCAACGATGTAACGGTCGGCCAGGAATTGCTTGGCTTCCTCGTCGTAGTATTGTTCCGTGGTTTTCTCGATGAATTCGCCCTTTTCATAGAGATTCAGGAAGAAATCCGAGGCCACCTTATGGTGCGTTTTTGAAGTGGTGCGCGAGTAAATGTCGAACGAAATACCGAAATCCTCGAACGATTTCTTGATGATGCCGTGGTAACGATCCACGATGTCCTGGGGCGTGACGCCTTCGTTCTTGGCCTTGAGAGTGATGGGTACGCCGTGTTCATCGGAACCACCGATAAACAGGACCTCTTGATTTTTGAGGCGCAAATAACGCACATAAATATCAGCGGGCACGTAAACGCCGGCCAGGTGCCCAATATGCACAGGGCCGTTGGCATAGGGCAATGCCGCAGTGACGGTTGTCCGTTTAAAACTTTTGGTCATGTTCGTTCTTTTATTCTAAATAGTCGTTTTTCGTGACTCGGCATAGTCGAAGCAAGCTTCGCCTCTGCACTCGCTACTTAAAACGTTCGTTTATTATAAACGTTGAAATTTGAACGCAAAAGTACCAAAAAAAATGGTTTTAGGCTATACGGACACCCCTGACTTTAAGGTCTTCGATGTAGGTTCCGATGTGACGGTCGATTTTATCCTCAAAAATGTCGTCCACGTTGATCATGATGCCCGTTTCCTCCACCATTCCGAATTCATCATGAATGCAAGTTCCGAAGACCCTCATGGTGGGGGAAAGGTTCATGTAGGCATTCACCAGAGGCGGAATGTTGCGGCTCAGGTTACGGACGTTGGAGTTCAGAATTTTATAGTTTTCCTTAAAGTCATTTCCAGTGAAAAGGTTGCTGAGCTTAGCCAAATCCATGTTGGTGTTGAGCGAAACCCGCGGATAGATCAACCGTTCGGGGTCCGGGAAATAACGGTGAAGGAAGTATAGGATCATGTTGCGGCCTTCCACTCCGAAATCCGGATACATGGTCACTTTGCCGAAGAAATATTTCAAACCCGGGTATTCGATGATCAGGGCGCCCAAGCCGTCCCAAAGGTTGTCCATCACGAAAAGCGCTCTCGAACCTGCCTGAGAGGATTGATAACCCACTGCCACAAAGGAGCGGCCCAATTCGATGGTGTAGGGGAGGAATTCCTTGATGAACAGCTTTGAATAATAAAACAGGTGGGAAGAAGAAAACAGCAAGCCGCCGTCTTCCTTGCGAGGAACTTCCTTGCCGTGAATGTATCGGTAGCCGCCCATAATTTCCTGTTGCTCAGGATTCCAGACAATCAATTGCTTATATGCCTGGTCCATGGTGTCGAATTCATCAATGTCCACTTCCTCGCCTGTTCCGCCTCCTGAATGACGGTATGCTTCTTCGCGTAGCCGACCGATTTCCAGCATGGTGTTGGGTGCGTTGTGATGCGTAACGACGTACAATTCGTTGTTGGCTTTGTTGGTGGTCCTCAATAGACGATCGGGCGTCAATTCAGCACTTATAAGTTCTTTGGATACTGCAGGGATGATATCTTTCATTTTATTACATTGTTTTACCGAGTGCCAGTGTTACTTTTCTGACATGATCCGCCCATTCCTGATAGGTTTTGCTATTATCAAAAGTAGAGCAGGGAATGGGTTTTCCGAATTTAATCCGGAAGGTTTTGCCTCGTTGTTTAAACATTTCGTTCGGCAGGTAAAGCATTTCAAGGTTGAATTTTATGCCGACAAATTTACGAAAGCTGGCCAGATTGTAAAAGAAGTTGGAATTCCGTCCTTTAAAAAAAACGGGCACCACGTCGCGGTTGGATTCAATCGACTTTGAAATGAACGATTTCTGCCATTGGAGTTCGGTGATTTCACCTTTGACGCGTCTGGAACACATTCCAGAAGGAAAAATAACCATTTGTTCGCCAGCTGCGTACGCTTCGCTCAATCGTTGGGGCAAAGTTCGGTGTTGGGATTGATGCCCGATTTTATTGACTGGAATGAACACGGGGCGTAGGTTTTCAATGTTGGAAAGCAGGTCGTTTGAAATAAATTTGATGCCTTGTTTGGGAAACCGTTTGTATACTTCAAATCCGGTGGCCATACCGTCGATTCCACCCAAGGGATGGTTGCCCACGAAGGTGTAGCGACCCTCCGGTAATTCGTCGAGGCCTTCGCAGACCACTTTTACATCAACGAAATGAACGGATGCTTCTACAAATTCAATTCCGGAAATACCTTCCTGCTCTTCCAGAAAGACATTGAGTTCATCCTGATGCACGATACGCTCTAAGTAGCGAATGAGGAATTCGGGAACTTTTTTATGTGGCAATTTGGAGCGTAAAACCTCTCGAACGTTGATATTCAATACCTTACTTTGGGCTTCCTTTTTCAATTTTTCCTCTTTTTTTAATTTGAAACCACGCAAAAGTACCGAATTTTTGAGTAATAAAAAAATAACGGGATTCAATACAAGTTAAATCTTTAAGACAAATACAATGCAAAAAAATGACCGTGACTTGTCAACAAAATATTTTGTTTAAATGGTTAATTATTTCGTTATAATCCAATGAATTAAGTAGTTAGTGTGTTGATAACTAGTTGACAACCTATTCATAACTTTTGTTGATAAAAATTGTGGGGAAATGTGTGGTAAAGTGGAGTGTATTCTGTATTTTTGCAAGAATTAAATAGCATAAACAGCAGCAAATGCGATTTTTAGGGAACATAGTAGCAAAATTAGATGCCAAGAACAGGGTTTTCATTCCTGCGGCATTCAGAAAGCAGCTTCTTCAAGACGAAGGACGGAAGTTGTATTTGCGCAAGGATGTTTTCCAGAATTGCATCACGGTCTATACCCTTGACGTTTGGGAGGAAGAGTTGCTCAACCTGCGCGCCAGCCTGAACCGCTGGGAGCCGGAGCAACAGGAACTCTACCGGCAGTTTATGATTGACGCAGAAGAAGTGATTCCGGACAGCAGCGGTCGCATACTGATTTCCAAACAGTTGCTCAGCTTAGTCGGCATCGAATCGGAAGTTCGCTTTCTGGGAGTGGACAATACCTTGGAAATTTGGCCTAAAGAGGCCTTGGAAAAACCCCGCGTTGCTCCGGAGGTGTTCGGGCAAAAAATGCGAGAACTCCTGTCAAAATAAGTAACCTGCTTTACCATGAGCGAATATCATGTCCCCGTAATGCTTCAGGCGTGTATGGACGGTTTGGCCATCAAACCGAACGGCATCTATGTGGATGTAACCTTCGGTGGTGGCGGACATTCCAAAGAAATCATCAAGCAACTCAACAAGGGCAGGCTCTATGGCTTCGACCAGGATGAGGATGCGGAACAGAATATTCCGGATGATCCGCGTTTCATCTTTGTGCGGAGCAATTTTCGATACCTCACCAATTTCCTGAAATTCCATGGCGAAACTCAGGTGGACGGCATTCTGGCCGACCTTGGGGTTTCCTCCCACCACTTCGACGACAACGAACGAGGTTTCTCCTTCCGTTTCGAAGAAGGAGCGCTGGACATGCGCATGAACCAGAAAGCTGGACTGAAGGCTTCGGACATTGTGAACACGTATTCCGAAGAAAAGCTGGCAAACATTTTTTACCAATACGGCGAGTTGAAGAACTCTAGGAAAATCGCTTCTGCATTGGTTAGAGCGCGTTCGGAAGTTAGCATCGAAACCGTCGCTGATTTTTTGGAAGTCATCCGGCCGTTTTTCTACCGTGAAAAAGAGAAAAAAGATATGGCCAGGGTCTTTCAGGCCTTGCGCATCGAAGTAAACCAGGAAATGCAGGCGCTGGAAGAAATGCTAATGCAGTCGCTGGAGGCTTTGAAGCCGGGTGGCCGCATGGTAGTGATGACTTATCATTCCCTTGAAGACCGCCTGGTCAAGAACTTTTTCAAGACTGGCAATTTCGAAGGTAAAAGCGAGCAAGACTTCTACGGAAATTTCCTAACTCCATTCAAGCTCATCAACAACAAGGTTATTATTGCCGATGAACAGGAACAGGTGCTGAATCCGAGATCCAGAAGTGCCAAATTACGCATTGCTGAAAAGAAATAAGATGGAAGACGATAAACGCACCAAAAAGCAAAAGGAAGCCGGCAACCGTAAAGGTTCTTATCGGGTATTCCTGAACGAGTTGCTGGACGGCAGCTTCATGACCACGGATGTCATGCGCCGGAACGCGTTGTTGTTGCTGCTTATGGTGGGTCTCATCATCGTTTACATAAGCAACCATTATGCCGTCATCATGCGGCTTTCCGAAATTGATTCTCTGCAAAAGGAACTGACTGAAGCCAAATACGAAGCATTGACCCGCACCTCCGATTTAATGCGTGAAAGCAGGCAATCGTTCGTTCAGGACATGATCATTCAGAAGGGGATGGAACTTGAAAATTCTACGATTCCGCCGTATACCATTGCAAAAGAAGTGGAGGAAAAATAAGATGGCTGATCAACCTAAAAATACCCAGCAGAACGAGGAAATCCGCAAGGAAATCCGAAACCGCTATACCATCTTGGTGGTCTTTTTCTTCGTGCCCGTTTTGATCATTTTGTACAATGTGGGCAAAATCCAATTTGTAGAAGGCAAAGCTTGGAACAAGGAAGCCTTCAAGGACAGACAGGAAAACCGCGACGTACCGGCCAATCGCGGAAACATCTTGTCTTACGACGGTCAACTGATGGCCAGCACCGTACCCAGCTACACCTTGTTGATGGACTTCAAGTCCGTTGAGGAAGATACGTTGATGAAGTATTTGCTTCCCCTGAGCTCCCGCCTTTCTGCCAAGCTGAAGGACAAATCGCCCTTTCAATACCAGCAACACTTACTGCAGGGCATGCATAAGCAAAGTACCGCCTGGCAGGTGAGTCACGTCAAAATCAATTACCTCGACCTGAAGGAAATCTATAAATTCCCACTTTTCAGCAAGGGTCAATACAAAAGTGGTTTGTACGTCCGCAAATACCTGCAACGCAAAAAGCCGTTCGGCTCGTTGGCTTCCCGTACCATCGGCGATATCTACGGCGATTTCACCAAAGGCGGAAAAAACGGCTTGGAACTTCGGTATGACACCCTGCTGAAAGGTCAGTCCGGTAAGTGCGTACATCGTAAGATCGCGGGCAAATACATGGATGTCAACGAAGTGAATCCCATTGACGGCATTGACTTGGTCACCACCATCGACGTGGCGATGCAGGATATTGCAGAAACGGCGCTACGTCGCGAACTGAACCGAATACACGGTTCCTCCGGAACGGTCGTCCTGATGGAAGTCGCCACGGGTGAAGTCAGAGCCATCAGCAATCTGGGGCTGACCACTTCAGGCGAATATGCCGAAACCAAGAATTTTGCCGTCTCCGACCAAAGCGAACCAGGCTCCACCTTTAAAACGTTTTCGATGATGGTCGGGCTGGAAGACGGTTACATTCACCCAGACGACCCTGTGGATGCCGAGGGTGGCGTGGTGATGATGTACAAGCAATACATGCGCGACCACAATGCAGACAGAGGCGGTTACGGCATGATTTCAGCCAAAAAAGCCATTTGGGTATCTTCCAACGTGGGTGTGTCCAAACTCATTGACCGTTATTACCATAGCCAACCGACCAAGTTTATTGACGGACTTAAACGATTGGGGTTGTTTGACAAGATGAAACTGGAAATTCCGGGTTCAGCCAGTCCGAGAATTCCTTACCCGGGTTGTAAATTCTATTATTGGTCGCCAGGTTCCCTGCCTTGGATGTCCATCGGTTATGTGGCCACGGTGCCACCCATCTATACCTTGGCTGTTTACAATGCCATCGCCAACAATGGGAAACTCATTCGTCCGTTCTTTGTCAAAGGTTTCTCCAGAAACGGTCAAATGGTACAGGAATTCACGACTGAAACCATCCGTGAAAAGATTTGCTCAGACAATACATTGGTGCAGATACGTCTGATGCTGGACAGTGTCGTGGGCCATCAGGGCACGGGCAAAACCATGATGAACGATGTGGTGTCCATAGCCGGAAAAACGGGTACGGCGCAATTGAACTACGGTGCAAGCGGTGGTCTGAGCCATCAGGTCTCGTTTTGCGGGTATTTCCCGGCGGACAAGCCCAAGTACAGCGGCATCGTCGTCATCCGAGATCCCAAGGGCGAACAGGCATCCGGTGGTCACCAAGCCGGTGGCGTCTATAAGGAAATGGCAGAACGGATTTACGCCAGGGCATTGCGGCTCCAGCCTGGAGATCCCACGCCGAATGAGAAGAAAAAAACAGCCAAGCCGGATTCTCTGAAACCGCTGTATCCCATTGTCAAAGCAGGTAACCGTTCCGCCATAAAAGCAGCGTTGACCTGCCTGAACGTGCCTTTAGGTGGATTTTCCGCCAATGGCCCCGAGTGGGTTGAACTTAAATCTTCAGGAAACAATGTTCAATTGATTTCCCGTTCGGTAGGAGGAAAGCTGATGCCGAATGTTTTGAACATGGGTGCCAGGGATGCCGTTTATTTACTAGGAAATATGGGTCTGGACATTGTGCTGAACGGACACGGAAAGGTCCGCAGCCAATCCATCCAGCCTGGAACATACATACGCAAAGGCCAACGCATCGGTCTGACATTAGACAAATAATCAAAAAGAGAAGGGTATGAAACTCAGCGACCTCATCCAGGACCTGGTCCTTAAAAACTGCATCGGAACACTTGATGCCGATATTTCCAATCTGTGTTTTGATTCCCGCAAAGTGGAAAAAGGTTCCCTTTTTGTGGCTCAGAAAGGTACCCAATCGGATGGACACCAATACATTCAGCAGGTAATTGAAAAAGGTGCGGTTGCCGTGGTTTGTCAGGAACTTCCGGAGAATTGCCCGGCTGGCGTGTGTTTCCTTCAGGTGGAAAACAGTGATGAAGCGCTCGGCATTCTGGCCTGCAACTGGTTCGGAAATCCTTCCAGAAAACTGCAATTGGTCGGTGTCACGGGAACCAACGGAAAAACAACCATCGCCACCCTTCTTTACGAGGTTTTCCGCAAATTCGGACATAAAGTTGGTTTGCTCTCCACGGTTTGCAATTATGTGGACGATGAGGCCCTCCACGCCACCCATACCACACCCGACGCATTGGCTATCAACGAACTGCTGGCCAGAATGGTTTCAGCCGGTTGTGAATATGCCTTCATGGAAGTCAGTTCCCATTCGGTCGATCAAAGGCGTATCGCCGGATTGCAGTTTGTCGGTGGCATCTTTACCAACCTGACCCGCGACCATTTGGATTACCATTTGACCGTCGAAAACTACCTGAAAGCCAAGAAGCTCTTTTTTGACAACCTTCCCAAGAATGCTTTTGCACTGACCAACGCCGACGATAAGAACGGTTCGGTGATGCTCCAAAATACCAAAGCCACCAAATACGACTATTCCACACGCACATTGGCTGATTTCAAGGCACGTGTGTTGGAAAACCACTTCGAAGGCATGCAGCTCGAAATCAACGGACGGGAGGTCAGTGTCCAATTCATCGGGCTTTTTAACGTGTCCAACCTGTTGGCCATTTATGGGGCTGCTTGCCTGTTGGGTAAGGACCCGGAGGATGTTTTAGTCATTTTAAGTACGTTGAAACCGGTTTCAGGTCGCCTCGAATTCATGCGTTCCCCCAACGGTTTCCTGGCCATTGTGGATTATGCGCATACGCCCGATGCCTTAAAGAACGTGCTGAAAAGCATCAACGAACTGGTGGAAGGCGAAGTCATCACCGTGGTTGGTGCCGGCGGAAACCGCGATAAAGGCAAGCGACCGATCATGGCCAAAGAGGCCCTATCGGGTAGCAACAAGGTGATATTGACTTCAGACAACCCACGTTTTGAAGAGCCACAAGATATTCTGAACGATATGTACGAAGGGGTCGATGCAGGTGACCGGACCAAGGTGCTTTGCATTGTGGATCGCAAAGAAGCCATTCGCACCGCCTGCATGCTGGCCAAGCCGGGAGATGTCATTCTCGTGGCCGGCAAAGGCCATGAGGACTATCAGGACATCAAGGGCACCAAGTACCCCTTTGACGATAAGAAAGTGATTGCAGAAGTTTACTCCACCATGAAATAACACCTGAGCCATGCTAGTAGAACTTTTCAAATATCTGAATTCACTGGATTTCCCCGGAGCCGGGATGTTCCATTATATTTCATTCCGGTCATCGATGGCCTTTATATTGTCGATGTTCATTGCTACGACCATCGGTAAGCGCATCATTGCCAAACTGCAACGTATGCAGATTGGAGAAACCATCCGCGATCTGGACTTGGAAGGTCAGATGAGCAAGAAAGGTACGCCTACCATGGGGGGTGTCATCATTTTGGCTTCCATCCTCATTCCGGTACTTCTACTGACCAAACTGAACAACATTTACATCATTCTGATGATCATTTCAACCATCTGGTTAGGTGCCATCGGCTTTGCAGACGACTACATCAAGGTTTTCAAGAAAGATAAGGAAGGGCTGAAAGGTAAATTCAAAATTGTCGGTCAGATCGGTATCGGCCTGATTGTCGGAATGGTACTCTATTTGAGCCCACAAGTGGTGATCCGTGAAAATGTGGAAGTGTTCCGAAACCAAAAAGTTCAAAATGTGAGCTACCGTCAGAATGAAGTGAAGTCTACCAAAACGACCATTCCATTCTTTAAGAACAACAACATGGATTATGCCGGTTTGTTCAATAAAATGAAGGAACACAAGCAGGCAGCCGGTTGGATATTGTTCATATTGGTGGTCATTTTTATCGTAACCGCCGTATCCAACGGTGCAAATCTCACCGACGGCCTGGACGGCCTGGCCACCGGCTCTTCGGCCATCATCGGGGTCGTACTCCTGGTGCTGGCCTATGTGTCGTCCAACATTGTGTGGGCTTCTTACCTGAATATCATGTATATACCTGGTACGGAAGAGTTGGTGGTATATGCGGCCGCCTTTATCGGTGCAACCATCGGTTTCCTTTGGTACAACTCGTACCCTGCCCAAGTCTTCATGGGCGATACAGGTAGCTTGATGCTTGGTGGCGTCATCGCCGTTTTCTCCATCATTATCCGTAAGGAATTGCTCATACCCATTTTCTGTGGCATATTCTTGGTTGAGGTCATATCTGTCATGACACAACGCTATTATTTCAAATACACCAAGATGCGGTTTGGAGTCGGGAAACGAATTTTAAAGATGGCACCCTTGCACCATCACTTCCAAAAACAAGGATTTGCAGGCATAGAAGCCATCATCCAAAAACCAACCAGAGCCATACCAGAGTCTAAAATCACCATCCGTTTCTGGATTGTCGGTATGATTCTGGCCGTTTTGGCCATCGCAACACTTAAAATGCGTTGATTATGAAGCGTATGGTAATCCTTGGTGCGGGGGAAAGCGGCACCGGAGCGGCAATCCTCGCTCAAAAGCAAGGCTTCGACGTATTCGTTTCGGATATGTCAGAAATAAAGCCGCAATACAAAGCTGAACTCGACAAACGTAGCATCACCTGGGAAGAAAAGCAACACACCGAGGCGTTGATTTTGAATGCCGACGAGGTGGTGAAAAGCCCGGGTATTCCCGACAAGGCGCCGCTTATCAAGGCTTTGAAGGAAAAAGGCGTGCACATCATTTCTGAAATCGAATTCGGCGGCCGGTACACCAAGGCCAAGATGATTTGCATCACCGGCAGCAACGGCAAGACCACCACGACACTTTTGACCTATCATATTTTGAAAGGCGGCGGCTTGAACGTCGGTTTGGCAGGGAATGTCGGCAGCAGTTTTGCCTGGCAGGTAGCCGAGAAGCAATTTGATTATTATGTGTTGGAACTGAGTAGTTTCCAACTCGACAACATGTACGATTTCAAGGCGGATGTGGCCATCCTGCTCAACATCACCCCCGACCATCTGGACCGTTACAACTACAACATGCAGGAATACGTGGACGCCAAGTTCCGAATTCTTCAGAATATGACCGAAGCCGATTCCTTTATTTATTGGAACGATGATCCTTTGATTCGTGCCGAAGTGGCCAAACGTGTCATCCGTGCCCGCAAGTTTCCGTTCTCCCTTAAAAAAGGCTCTGGAATCAAGGCTTTCATCGAAGATCATTTATTGGTGATCGATACGCCGGAGCAACAGTTCCAAATTGAACAGGACGAACTTTCCCTGATGGGGACGCACAACCTTTACAACTCACTTGCGGCGGCGGTTTCAGCCAACATCGCGAAAATTCGCAAGGAAAATATTAGGGAAGCGCTCAACAGTTTCGAAGGCGTGGAACACCGGCTCGAGAAAGTGGCCGTGGTCCGAGGGGTGACCTACATCAACGACTCCAAAGCCACCAACGTGAATTCCTGCTGGTACGCGCTGGAATCGATGACTACACCGGTGGTGCTCATTCTGGGCGGCACCGACAAAGGCAACGATTATTCGGAGATCGAACATTTGGTTATGGAAAAATGCCACACACTCCTCTACTTAGGTGTGGACAATGCCAAACTTCATGAATTTTTCGACGGAAAGGTACCCGCAACTTTTGATGCACGATCGATGGAGGAAGCCTTGAAACTTTCCTACGAACACGCACAAAAAGGCGATACCGTCCTTTTATCACCCTGTTGCGCCAGCTTCGATTTGTTCAAGAACTACGAAGACCGGGGTGAACAGTTCAAACAAGGTGTGCTAAAACTATAAAGTATGGAAAAGGTCTATCAACTGTTTAAGGGAGACAAGATTGTCTGGATACTGTACGCTGTGCTCTGCATCGTTTCACTGATTGAGGTTTACAGCGCTTCAAGTACCCTGACATACCGTTCCCACAACACGACGGGACCTATCTTGAGGCATGCCATGTTTCTGTTGTTGGGAACCGTGGTGGTCATCATCATCCACAATTTCCACTACAGGCATGCATCCTTGCTCGGATTCTTTACGTTGTTCATTGCGGTCATCCTACTCATTCTCACACCCATCATCGGTGTCCGTGTGAATGATGCTTCCCGTTGGATTGAATTCTTCGGCATCCAGTTCCAGCCTTCGGAATTTGCGAAACTGTCGATGATCATCCTAACGGCCTTCATCCTGAGTAAAAGCCAGCGATCGCAGGAGCAACTCAAGATTTCCTTCTGGATCATCTTAGTTCTAACGGGTGGTTTTGCCGTCCTTATTGTCGGTGAAAATCTTTCCACCGCCTTGTTGCTTTGCATCGTGGTCTATGTCCTGATGATTTTCGGACGCGTTCCGTGGAAACAATTGGTTCGATTGCTGCTGGTTGTTGGGGTGGCAGGAGGTTTGTTTGTTTCTTT
>Ga0302208_10001067_pt1 | contig 12190 bp, 8 predicted proteins | sample II_Fen_E2_3_FD_194577 | JGI IMG/M metagenome (GOLD analysis project Ga0302208, IMG submission 194577) | Peat permafrost microbial communities from Stordalen Mire near Abisko, Sweden - II_Fen_E2_3 | ecosystem: Environmental > Terrestrial > Soil > Wetlands > Permafrost | place: Sweden: Abisko...
TGGGTTAACAACCAGCTACGGAACTAGCGTTACAGCCACACAAAGCCCCGTTACAGGGACTACTGAAACAGCGGTAAGTTATGCGCTTACAGAATTAGTTCCTAACACGACCTACCATTTCAGGGTAAACGGGGTCAATACGGCAGGAACTACCAACGGAACGGATATGACGTTTACCACTACAGCAGCAGTACCGACAGCAACAACTGCAGCGGCAACAAGTATAACAACCTCAGGAGCTACATTAAATGGTTCGGTAAATGCCAACAATGCAAGTACGGCTGTTACCTTCGAATATGGTTTAACGACGAGCTACGGTACAAGCGTTACAGCAACACAAAGCCCCGTTACAAGGACTACTGAAACAGCGGTAAGTTATGCGCTTACAGAATTAGTTCCTAACACGACCTATCATTTTAGGGTGAATGGGGTCAATACAGCAGGAACTACCAACGGAACAGACCTGACATTTACCACTACAGCAGCGGTACCAACAGTAACCACTACGGCGGCAACAGCCATTACCACCATCGGGGCAACACTGAACGGAAGCATCAACGCCAACAACGCAAGCACGGTTGTCAGCTTTGAATATGGGCTGACTACCTCCTACGGCTCAAGCTTTACAGCAACACAAAGCCCGGTTACAGGAACTACGGAAACAGTGGTGAGTACTGTACTTTCGGGTCTGGTGCCCAACACAACCTACCATTTCAGGGTGAACGGGGTTAATACAGCAGGAACTACCAACGGTACGGACCTGACGTTTACCACAATGGCAGCAGTACCGACAGCAACCACTACAGCGGCAACAGGTATAACCACCTCAGGAGCTACTTTAAATGGTTCGGTAAATGCCAATAATGCAAGTACGGCTGTCAGCTTCGAATATGGGTTGACTACCTCCTATGGCACAAGCGTTATAGCCACACAAAGCCCGGTTACAGGAACCTCTGCAACAGCAGTGAGTTATGACCTAACCGGATTAGTTCCTAACACGACCTATCATTTCAGGGTGAATGGGGTGAATACAGCAGGAACTACCTACGGAACGGATATGACATTTACCACAGATTCTGAAACCGGACTAAACAGTATTGGTGAAAACAGTTTATTTATTTATCCAAATCCTGCGATTAACTATATTACAATCAATACAACCGAAAGTAAGTTCCGGGTCTTCATCTATAACACAGATGGGATTCTGGTGTTGAGTCAGGAAGTGGAAGGCGTCAGATTAATCAATATCAGTTCCTTGCAAAAAGGGGTATATGTTGTAAAATTAAATGGAGTGTCAGGCAAACTGGTGAAGAAATAAAGCTACACGTAGTGCAATGAACACACTATAAAACTTTATCCGGACCAAGTCAGGTATACAAAAAACAGACTGTTTCAAATAAATGAAACAGCCTGTTTAGTATAGAAAAATATATTTATTACCAAATACTTACCCGTTTTTCAACAGGAACAAACATTGGATCACCTGCTATGATAGCGAATGCATCATACCATGCCTGGATCTGGGGTAAAGCACCATCTACACGCCATTTACCCAATGAATGCGGATCAGATTTAGTGCGTTTCAGTATTTCTTCAGCACGTACATTGCCGGCCCATACGTTAGCGTATGCCAGGAAAAAACGTTGTTCAGGTGTGAAACCATCTTTGTTGGCAAGAGGTTCATTCGCTGTTGCCTTTTTGAATGCCTGATACGATATCTGCAAACCACCATGATCAGCGATATTTTCACCCAAAGTGAATTTACCATTCCCATGAACTCCCGGAGCCACAAGTATTGAATCAAAATAATCAGCCATCACTTTTGCACGGACATCAAATTTCTTACCATCCTGTACTGTCCACCAGTCTTTCATATTACCTTCTTTATCAAACTGACGACCCTGGTCATCAAATCCATGTGTCATTTCATGTCCGATCACTACCCCGATAGCACCATAATTAAAAGCATCATCAGCTTTCATATCAAAGAATGGATATTGAAGAATACCGGCAGGGAAACATATTTCGTTCGTAGAAGGATTATAGTATGCATTCACCGTCTGAGGAGTCATTTGCCATTCTGTTTTATCAACTTTCTTCCCTGCTTTGGCAAAACGATAGGCATGCTCAAACTTGCTTGCTCGTTGAATATTGGCATAATAAGTATCTTTTGTAATGTCAAGATCTGAATAATCCCTCCATTTATCAGGATAACCGATTTTTACATAAAATGCTTTTAATTTTTCGATTGCCTTTAATTTGGTAGAATCGCCCATCCAGGCTAATGCCTTGATACGTTCGCCCAAAGACTCCTGAAGATTATGAACCAGTTTCAGCATACGTTCTTTAGATTCAGCCGGGAAATATTTCTTAGCATACATTTGACCGACTGCTTCGCCAAGTACGCCATCCACGGTGCCAACTGCACGTTTCCAGCGTGGTTGCTGTTCTTTCTTTCCCGAAAGAGTCTTACCGTAAAAATCGAAGTTTTGAGCGTATATAGGATCACTTAAGTAAGCAGCCGACTCATCTATCAATTTCCATTGTAAATAGGCAATTTGGGCAGCTATGGGCTCCGTAGCGATAATTTTACCTACTTCAACCAATGATTCCTTTTGAGAAACACTAATATCTTTGGTATTCTTTAATCCAAGAGCCGTTAGATAGTCATTCCATTTAATCTCAGGAACCAGTTTTTGCAAGTCAGCCAAAGTCATTTTATTATAGTTGGCATGCGGGTCACGCAATTTTACATTATCATAGGCAGCTTTAGCAAGGCGGGTTTCGATAGTCAGCACTGCTTCCATGTTCTTTTGTGCTTGTGCAGGAGTACATCCAACCAACTGGAACATTTTAGCCACATGAACCTTGTATTTATCGCGGATATCCTTAGTATGGGCATCGTTATCCAGATAATATTCGCGTTGCCCAAGGCTGATTCCGCTCTGGTAAGTCTGAACCAACTCCAATGAACTGTTCATTGGATCAGCTTCTACAAATACCGCAAAATAGGGGTCTAAACCAGAAAGAATTAAATCAGGCATTAATTTCAGTACATCAGCAACATTTTTTATTTCACCGATCTTCTTGAATTCAGCCTGAATAGGTTTGAACCCATCAGCGTTTAACTTGGCACTATCCATTGCCAGATTGTACACGTCCCCGATTTTTTGTTCTACGGTACCCTTTGAAGCCGGTTTAGCCGCAATTTCTTCAATCAACCCCCTGAGTTGTTTTCGGTTGTTTTCGGCCAGTTTATCAAAACTACCAAAACGTGAATACTCTCCTGTCAGTGGATTGTTTTTCATCCAGCCTCCACAGGCATACTGATAAAAATCGACTTTGGGCGATACGGTCGTATCCAGATTCGCCACATCAATGCCGGCACTTAGTGTGGCATCTTTCTTAGCACTGCATGCTGTTGTCATAAGCGTTAAAGCAATAATTGAGAATAAGATTTTTTTCATTGCGTTATAAAATTGAATTTTACATTAAAAAAATAATAACGTTATACTATAACTTCCTGTTCATGAACAGAATCTAATATTTTAAATAATTCTTCAAGATTCTCCGCACGAAGCATGGCGATACGGGTTTCTTTAAAGTTCGGAATACCTTTAAAAACAGGTGTCGAGGCTAGATGCCTGCGTGAATGAATAATTCCCCTGCGTTCATCAAGCCAGGCAACAGCATCCAGAACCTGCTGTTTGATAATAGCCTTTTGTTCATCGAATAATAACGGATTCATTCGCTCGCCATATTGCAAATAATGTTTCATTTCAGCAAATATCCAGGGTTTGCCTATAGAGGCACGTCCTATCATAATGGCATCCACCCCATAGCGGTCGAAACATTCGGCAGCGCGTTCAGGAGTGGTTACATCTCCGTTTCCAATAATGGGAATATGCATGCGGGGATTATTCTTTACCTCTCCTATCAATGTCCAGTCAGCATCTCCTTTATACATTTGAGCCCTGGTCCGTCCATGAATGGATAATGCCGCAATGCCACAATCCTGCAAACGTTCGGCCAGATCCACAATAATCCTGCTGTCATCATCCCACCCTAGCCTGGTTTTCACTGTTACCGGAAGCTTCACAGCTTTTACAACCGCCGAAGTTATTTCAAGCATTTTTGGTATATCGCGCAACAGCCCTGCTCCTGCCCCTTTACCTGCCACTTTCTTTACAGGGCAACCAAAGTTCAAATCAATGATTTCTGGTCTTGCTTCTTCGGCAATAATGGCAGCTTCTGCCATAGCCACAGCTTCCCTGCCGTATAACTGAATAGCAACGGGACGTTCGGCATCATGCAGGGTTAGCTTTTGTTCCGTACGCTTGACACTCCGGATCAAGGCATCGGCAGAAATAAATTCCGTATATACCATGTCCGCCCCAAAACGTTTGCACAACAGGCGGAATGCCGGATCGGTAACGTCCTCCATAGGAGCTAAAAACAAGGGTTTATCGGGAAATTCTATGTTAGAAATCTTCATTTTTATGCAAAAATTGATTGCAAAGGTAGGAAATATTTTTAAGTAATAAATTTAGAATACTATTATCTATCTTTGTAGCAAAATTATAGGTTACTAAAAAACATACATACAAATGAGAAAAGTTCTAATATTCAGTATATTAGTATTTATGGTACAATATCCCTCTGCTCAGACTCGCTATTCTACAGCCTGGTTTGGACCCAATGCCAACCCGGTTCCTGAATTTACCGATGCTACCATCCCTGCCAAAACAACCCTTAGCCTTATGGGTGACTATTATTTTGGTCATGGTGACCAAACAGAAAACGGATATTTCAAGATCGAGTTCCCTCTTATACCCGAACGGGTCTCCTTTAAAGTATGGTCCACCATCCTGGAACATTATCAGGTGACCGACAAAGTGAGTGCTGATCGTGGTATGTTGGATGGAAATACTTCCGGCAAAGCCAACGGGGATCTATATTTTCAAACCAGGATACTCCTTTTAAAAGAAACTGAAACTGCTCCTGATATTATTTTGAATACTACACTCAAAACGGCTTCAGGCACTTACCAGCAATACAGGCGCTATTTCAATACACCCGGATATTATTTTGATGCAGAAATAGGAAAATCACTTCATACAAAAAGTAGCTTTATCAGTGAAATCCGCGCAGTGGTAAATGTCGGATTTATGTGCTGGGAAACTGAAAGGCAAAGTACCCAGGATGATGCCCCTATGTATGGTGGCAAGATTATCCTTGGCAATGAGCACTGGAAACTGGAAAATACTCTTTCAGGGTATTGGGGTTGGATGCATACTAATACAGGATATGGCTCCGATTATGGGGATGCCCCTCTGGTATATGCTGCTAAAATTACAAGGCTAACTAGGAATATTAATTATTTTGCTCAATATCAATATGGAATAAAAGACTTCCCGTACCAGCAAATCAGAGTAGGAGTAAGTTTTCCAATTGAATTTTTGACTCCTAAATACAAGTAAAAACAACCCCTAACCCCTAAAGGGGAACTTAAATAGTATCGTCTACTTAACATTATTATGAATCATAACATACAAAACAAAACTAACTCAGTTCCCCTTCAGGGACTAGGGGTAGATAGAAGTTCAATAGAAATCATGGCTCCTGCCGGTTCATGGGAAAGTTTATCGGCTGCCATCGCAGCAGGTGCCGATTCAGTATACTTTGGCATAGAGAAATTGAATATGCGCAGTAAATCAAGCAGTAATTTTACCACTGACGATTTACGAAAAATAGTAGCTATCTGCAGGGAAAACAATGTAAAAAGCTACCTGACTGTCAATACCATCCTGTATGACAACGACCTGACCTTGATGCGTGAGATAATAGATGTAGCTAAGGAATCGGAAGTATCGGCTATTATTGCAGCTGATGTGGCTGCTTTGATGTATGCCAACAGCATTGGGGTGGAAGTTCATTTATCCACGCAAATGAATATATCGAATGTAGAAGCACTGAAGTTCTACTCCCGGTTTGCCGATGTGGTGGTATTGGCCCGTGAACTGAATATGAATCAGGTTGCTGAAATATACCAATCCATAGAAAAAGAAAAGATAACCGGTACAAGCGGTAAGCCCGTACGCATTGAAATGTTTTGCCACGGTGCCCTGTGTATGGCGGTATCGGGTAAATGTTACCTGAGCCTGCATGAGAAAAACCTGTCTGCCAACCGGGGTGCCTGCAACCAGATCTGCCGGCGTGAATATGTGGTCAAGGACAAAGATTCGGAGATTGAACTGGAGATTGACAATGAATATATCATGTCCCCCAAGGATTTAAAGACCATAGGGTTCGTTGATGAAATGCTCAAGGCAGGTGTCAGAGTATTCAAGATCGAAGGCCGTGCACGGGGTGCCGAGTACGTAAAAGCGGTTGTTTCGTGTTATAAGGAAGCGATAGAATCGTGTATTGAAGGCACCTTTACGGACGTGAAAATAGAAGACTGGAACAATCGTCTCAGTAAAGTCTTTAACCGCGGATTCTGGAACGGATACTACCTTGGACAGCGTCTTGGGGAGTGGAGCAGTACCTACGGGTCGGCTGCAACGCACAAAAAGATCTATGTGGGCAAAGTAACCAACTATTTCAATAAACTGGGGGTAGCTGAATTTCTGCTCGAAGCCCAGAGCCTGTCGGTTGGTGACGAGATACTCATTACCGGGGATACAACAGGTGCCTACGAAGATATAGTCAAAGAAATCAGAGTACAACTGCATCCGGTGGATAAAGTGGATAAAGGAACCTATTTCTCCATAAAAACCAATGAACTGATTCGGCGGAATGATAAGTTATTTAAAATAGTACCTCAAACCCCTAAAGGGGCTTAAGAAAAACGCGGATCAGTGATCCGCGTTTTTTATTTAATTTGATTGCCTGGCAGAGAACATTTTATCTGAACGTCTTTGCATTTCCTCATTGCTCATATCCTCTTTATGGGTGGCAATCATCCACTTGTATCCAAATGGATCCATGACCTGCCCTACCCTGTCACCATAAAATGCATCTTCAACAGGCATCACTTGGGTGGCTCCTGCATCCATTGCTTTCTGGAATGCAGTATCTACATCCCTGACGTATAAACAGAATGACATAGGATTTCCCCCAATAGTCTGTGGACTTCTATTTCCCCATTCCAGGTTTTCATCTGCCATCATCAGCAAAGATCCTTCAATCTCTATTTCAGCATGGCCTATTTGTCCGTTTGGCATTAATAACCTGCCTTTTTCTATTGCACCAAAAGCTTTTTTGTAAAATTCAATTGCTTCGCTGCATCCATTAATGGTCACATAGGTGTTCAACGTATATGCTCCCGGGTAAACGTGTGATGTGCTCATAATTTTATTTTTTTAAGTGCATTAATTTTAATTGTTTACGAGAAATAATACTCTTTCTCAACGACATTCAACAACTAATTTAGCCGTTTGTTTTTCATTTTAGCCTCTTTTTATATTGTTTAATATGTCCATTAAAAAAAGCGAACCAATGTTCGCTTTTTTGCAAATAACCTAGCTTTACTTATTTATTTCACATTCTCATCTAGCACAATATCTTTCTGGTTCAGTGTTATGCACCTGATAACCATTCGAACATTTTAAACTACAAATAGAACGGTGCTATGCACCTTAAAATTTTAATTAACGTATACTAAAGATAAGTTTATTATTTTTAAAAAGGTGCGTAGCACTGACCTATTTGTAGAACTCTATAAAACATAAAACAAAGGTGCAGAGCACCGAACCTAAAAATCAATCAAAAAATTCAAATAAATAACGATCATCGAATTCAATATCATTTTTCCGTAATATTTCCATATATTCTATTTTGAAAGATATTTTTTTATGATGATCTTCTTGACTTGTAATATATTTAATAACCTTATCTATTTGTGATTTGGAATGGGTAAAAGCCCCATACCCTCGTTGCCATTCAAATTTAAAAGCAGATAATTTATTTTCATTTATCCAACGGGTGCTTGAAGTTTTAATATCCTGAACCATATCAGGTATTAAATCACTAAGATAATATCCTATTAAAATATGAATATGATCTGGTTGTGCATTTAAAACTAAAAGTTTGTGTTTTCTGTTTTGGATACAGACAGAAATATACCTTTCTAAATTATTTTTCCATTCTCTTTTTATTAAAGCTTCCCTGTTTTTTGGTGAAAATATTAAATGCACATAGCATTGAGTATAGGTATTTGCCATATTATTAGTTATGTGTTAGTTACATTTTTATAGATAATGATTTTATTTTCTACAAACGAAACGAAGCTCACTTCTATTTTACAACTTACTTTACTATTTCATATCATCAACCTATCAAATTTCTTTTTAGTTTAGTGCTAACGCACTTGATAAACTAACCGGACTTATCTAACTACTACAAATAGAACGGCGCTACGCACCTTAAGATTTTATTAAACAATATCCTTAAATTAATTTTCAATTCATTAAACACTATAATTATATCTTTAGTTCAGTGCTTACGAACCTGATATATTACACGTACTTCATAAACTATAAATAGGTTATTACAACTTAGCTTCATATTTTACTTAACCGAAAACTACACAAAGGGGGATTATTTTATAGAAAGTACAGAGTACCTAACTATTTGTAGAACACTATAAAAGCCTAAAAACAAAGTTGCGAAGCAACGAACCTAAAGTCAATCAAAGAATTTATAAAATACGAATAAGATGGAAGGGAGAACTTTAAAATTATAATAAACAAATCTTATGATGCGGTGCTACGCACCTGATAACCATTCTAACTTTTTAAACTACAAATAGAACGGTGCTATGCACCTTAAAATTTTACTTACACTATACTAAAAATAATAGAATAATTTTTAGTAAGGTGCATAGCACCGACCTATTTGTAGAAATCCAAATAGAGCCTAAAACAAAAGTGCAGAGCACTAAAAATATATCAAAAAACTCAATATCAATCTTCTTTTAATTAAAGACAATATCTCAGCTCATTTCCAGCATTCTCAAAATAGGTTTTACCGCCTTGATTCGTAGCTCTTCATCAATTAAAATTTCAGGTGTTTCGTTCAACAGGCAATTGTAGAGTTTCTCAAGGGTATTAAGCCGCATAAAATTACATTCGTTGCAGGCACAGGTGCTGTCGTTTGGAGGTACGGGGATAAATTCCTTATCGGGGTTTCTTTTTTGCATCTCATGTATTATCCCCGATTCGGTAGCTACCAGAAATGATGTATTTTCAGAATCAGTGGCATAATTCAGCAAGGCCTGCGTCGATCCAATAAAATCAGCCATTAATAGTACCGTTTTCTTACATTCGGGGTGTGCCAGGATCAGTGCACCGGGATGTTCGGATTTTAATTTCACCAACTTTTCAACCGAGAATTGTTCGTGTACATGGCACGCTCCGTCCCATAGTAACATTGACCGACCGGTGACACTGTTGATATAATTTCCCAGGTTTCGGTCAGGACCAAAGATAAGTTTCGCATCTTTGGGGAATGAATCCACAATTTTCCGGGCATTGGTGGATGTGACCACCACGTCGGTAAGCGCTTTTACGGCCGCTGTGGTATTTACATACGAAATGACAGTATGATCAGGGTGCGCCTTTGTAAAGGTCTCAAATTCGTCCGCAGGGCAGCTGTCGGCTAAGGAGCATCCTGCATTCATATCAGGAATCAGTACTTTTTTGGTTGGTGAGAGTATTTTGGCTGTTTCTCCCATAAAATGAACGCCACACAGCACAATAATATCAGCATCCGTTTTCGATGCCCATTGTGCCAATGCCAGGCTATCACCCACATGATCGGCAATATCCTGTATATCACCGGTCTGGTAATAGTGGGCCATAATCACGGCATTCTTTTCTTTTTTTAGTTTGTTAATGGCATTTATCAATTGAGTTGTTTCCATTTTTTCAGAGTTATCAAAACTATATTAATATTATTCTTTTAAATTTTTAAAAAAACTTTATGAAGATAATAATAGACTGTTCATTTGGTTCATAAAAATATCCTTAAAAGCTTGTATAATCCGTTATCAAATTTTCAAGCTGCCTTATAAACAATTTGTATTGAATTATTCTTTTGAAAATAAGAAAAATACATACTTTATCAACATCTTGTTAATAACTGCAAAGTTAGAAAGTTTTTTAGAACCGAATACTCATAACCCGAAAAAACAGGTTAAAAAAAAGCTATAAAAAAAGTGCTAACATATTTTGTCGTTTCAGAACATTGGATAAGCAGAACCGGATTTCAGATGTACAAATTAAGTTGTAATATTTCTTTCAGGGCTTTTCACAAAGTTTTCAACAAGTTGTTGATAGGCTCTGAGTATGAAAATAATGATCACAATACGAAGTTTTTTTAATGTGATTTTGTCTATTAATCTATGAATAATATACGTAACACGTTATTATATTATACATTATGTTTTTAATAATTATAAAGAACCTGTTTTATTCATTCAGTTTATCATTTATTGGATATAAAATAGAAATTCAGATAACAATGAATCTCAAGTTAGGTCCTCTTCCCCACCCTATCCGTACTTTTTTATTCGTTTTGTTTTTTCAATGATACAGTTATGGCTTTTCTCCACTATTTCACTGCCATCATAATGCAGATGTAATATAGATGTAACTTAGATAACCCATAGATATAACTTAGATATAATATATCATTAATAGGTTATAATATCTATATAATATCGTAGTAACAAATAAGGTTAATCTGAATTAAACAGGCATTGTGATGGCATTGGCGTGGTAAAGTCAGGGCAGATCAGGTGGGGGCAAATTGCCAACAAACCTCTTTTTAACCCGAAATAAGAAGAAACATTCAGGATAATTACAAGAACGGGGGCTGCTGGCTGTTCAAAAAGGGTAGTTTAGAGTGGAGTTATCCATCCAACCGGAGTATCAGTACTTATGGAGCAAAAAAAAAGAGAGCGAAGATATTATCCTTGCTCTCTGTAAATTATAGTTTTAACACTTTATTTTTCAACCGTATAACAGACCTACTACCCACAAGCGAAGGCGGGCGGGTAATTTATTAAACAAAAAGCAAATGAACTGATACTGGAGGCCGGGAACAACCATCACATCCATTTTTTTATTCATAACCTGCTGTACCATCCTGGATGCAACACTGTCGGATGACATGCCGTTTTGTTCTTCCTTCTCCATTTTGCCAACCGAAGTTTTCATCTTTTGAGTGTAGGCTGACTCAGGCGATTGTGATTTCACGGTATACTTACGGGCGGAAGTGAATTCGGTTTTTGTATCACCGGGTAATATGGAGCAACATTGAATGCCAAAAGGCTTGAGTTCAATGGCCAGGGCTTGCATAAAGACGAGCAAGGCTGATTTTCCCGCAGAATAAAAAGCCTGGAAAGGAATGGGTACAATGGCGGCTACCGATGAAGTAGCAATGATTTTGCCATAACCCTGTGCCCGAAAAGCAGGCAAACAGGCATTGATAGTTTTGACAGCACCAAAAAAATTGGTTTCGAACTGATAACGGACTTCTTCGGACGATGTATCTTCCACCGAACCCGCAATGCCATTCCCGGCATTACAAATCAGGGCATCCAAATGGTTGTTTTCTTTCAAAATCTGTTGAACCACCAAAGCAATTTCAGATTCCTGGTTTACATCCATTTTTACATGGATCAGTTCTCCTGGTCCGGTCTGGGCTTTTATAGAATTACCACCACGGCGGGAAGCTGCGTAAACCTTTACTCCTTTATTCATTAACCGGAGTGCTGCCGATAATCCTATACCGGCACTTGCACCTGTAATTAATACTACTTTTGTCTCCATTTATCAGGGGAATAATTTTATTTGGTTGCAAATATACAGATTATTAAAATGATTCTTATTTTTTGATATCATTAAATTAAATAAAAAAATTCTTACTTTTGTATACTTACTAAAGTAAACACAAAACAATGAATGTATTAGTAACCGGGGCAAACGGATTATTGGGAAACCATGTCGTCAGGGAATTATTAAGACAACACCATGCCGTTCGGATCATTGTGAGGAGTAAAAAGAACATCTTTTTTAATTTAAATTCAGTACAGGTTTTCGAAGGTGATTTTACCCGTTACAACTGCCTGCTCAACGCTGCCCGCGGATGTGATGCCATCATACATATAGCTGCTGTTACTGCC